>Ga0209257_1000130_pt1 | contig 212188 bp, 198 predicted proteins | sample AraplaCvi_mCL_r2_FD_184277 | JGI IMG/M metagenome (GOLD analysis project Ga0209257, IMG submission 184277) | Arabidopsis root microbial communities from North Carolina, USA - plate scrape MF_Cvi_mCL_r2 (SPAdes) (version 2) | ecosystem: Host-associated > Plants > Roots > Endosphere | place... | reverse complement strand
ACGTCATCGCCGCCGCGCTGATGTTCTGGTTCGGTTCGGGTCCGATCAAGGGCTTTGCGGTGGTTCTGACCATCGGCATCGTCACCAGCGTCTTCACCGCCGTTACCGTCACGCGCATGTTCGTAGCCCATTGGCTGCGGACCAAGCGTCCGACGACGATCAATATTTAAGGGAGCGAAACGATGCGCTTGCTGAAACTCGTCCCCGACGACACCAATATCGACTTCCTGCGGTGGCGGAAGATCGCCTCGTTCATGAGCTTTTTCCTCGTGGCGGTGTCGATCGCGCTGGTCGCGGTGAAGGGGCTGAACCTCGGCGTCGACTTCGTCGGCGGCCAGTCGGTCCGCGTCGAATTCGCCCAGGGGATGCCGCCAATCGACGAAATTCGCGAAAAGATCGGCGACATCGGTCTTGGCGAAGCGACGATCCAGCAGTTCGGGTCGGACAAGGCCGTGTCGATCCGCACCGCACTTCCCGACGGCGACAAGTCCGCCGCCGAGCGCGCGGGGCAACAGCTGGTATCGGGCATTCAAAAAGCCTTCCCGACCGCGAAGACCGGTTCGGTCGAAACCGTTTCGGGCAAGGTGTCGGGCGAATTGATCCGCACCGGGGCGATTAGCCTCGGCCTCGCGATCCTCGGTATTTCGATCTACATCTGGATACGTTTCGAATGGCAGTTCGGCGTCGGTGCGCTCGGCCGCCTGTTTCACGAAGTGTCGCTGACATTCGGCCTGTTCGCGGTGACGCAGATGCAGTTCGACCTGAACAGCGTCGCGGCGCTGCTGACGATCGTCGGTTATTCGCTCAACGACACGATCGTCGTGTATGATCGTATTCGAGAAAATCTGAAAAAATACCGCAAGATGGAGATCGTTCCGCTCCTCAATCTCAGCATCAACGAAACGCTGTCGCGCACGGTCATGACGACGGTTGCGATGGTATTGGCGCTGGGCATGCTGCTTCTCTTTGGCCCGGACGTGATCTTCGGTTTTACAGCTGCGATGCTGTTCGGCGTGTTCATCGGCGGCTATTCGTCGGTGCTGATGTCGACGCCGGTGCTGGTGTGGCTGAAGGTCGGCCCACACAGCTTCGTGCCGCGCACGACGGCGGGGATCGAAGGCGGCGAACGCGTCGAGCGCAAGGACGACGGCGCGGTCGTCTGAGCCGATCTCTTTTCGGTAAAATTGGCGCCGGCCCGTTCTGCAGAGTGGGCCGGCGTTGCCGTATCTAGCGTCCGGCGCAGCGGCGAAGATGTGCGGCGAGTTCGCGGCCGTTGCGGTCCCAATCGAAACGGCCGCCGAGGCTGGCCGCGACGTCCGATGGTGACGGCGGGTTGGCGAGAATGGCTTGCACCGCTTCGGCGATGGCTTCAGGCGTGCGTTGGACGATCCGGCCGGCGACGGGCGAAGTCACCAGTTCGGCCGCGCCGCCGGCGTCGCTGATCACGATCGGGGTGCCACAGGCGAGCGACTCGACCCATGCGTTGGCGAGGCCCTCGCTGGCCGACGGCATGACGACGGCATCGGCGGCGCGATAAAGCTGCGGCAGGTCGGCGTTGGCGACGGGCCCGAGCAAATGGACACGGTCGGCGACGCCGAGCCGCCGTGCGAGCGCGCGATAGCTGTCGCCCGCATCGCCCGCGCCGGCGATCCAGTAATGGACGCCGGGCAGCATGGGCAGACTCTCGATCACCGTGTCTTGCCCCTTGCGCGCAATGAGGGCGCCGACGGTGAGGATCACCGGCGCGTCATCCATCGCGAGCGCGGCGCGGGCGTCGGCGCGGCTGCCGGGGTGGAACCGCTCCTCGTCTATCCCGGTGTAGTGGACCGTGACCTTCGTCGGATCGATACCGACCGCGACCATGTCGCGGCGCATCGATTCCGACACGCCGAGCAGGCCGGCGGCGCGCTGGGCAGCAGCAAGGATCTGCGGCTTGGTTGCCGGGTCATGGCCGAAATGGTTGATGTCGAGTCCGCGCGCCTTGGCCGAGAAGGGGAGGCCGAGCACTTCGGCGACCCGCATCGCGGCCGGGCCCTCCGGATAGAAGAATTGCGCGTCGACGACGTCAAACGACTGGTCATGGACCACGGACAGCACCGCACGCGCGATTTTCCGGGGATTAAAGCCTGTGCCGATGCGCGGGACGAGCGTGAAACGCGGCCGATGGACCGTGAGGCCGTTCCATTGTTCGAACCGCGGTAGATCGCGGAACGTGCGATAGCGCTTGTGAAACGATAGCGGGAACGGCGGCAGGCCGACCGGCGCGACGACGGTGAGTTCGACGCCCGGCTGTGCCGCGAGGGCGCGCAGGCTCTTTTCGACAAAAAGCCCGAAATGGGGGCGCGTCGCGTCTGGAAAGAGCGCGGAGATCGACAGGACGCGTAGGGGAGCGGTCGTCATAGGCTCTCTCTCGACCGTTTGCGCTGAGCTATTCGAAGCACCGCTGTTCCTTGGCTGGGTGTTACGGGGACGGCCCTTCGACAAGTTCAGGGCGCGTGGGATCGGTTACAGGCTACGGATGAGCCGTACCGCGACCGCAGCCCAGGGCGGGTTGCTGATGACCTGCTGGCGCTGGCCGGTGCCGAGGGGGAGCAGGTGGAGTTTTTCGCCGTCGACGTTGAGAAGGCGCGCGAAGAAGAAACGCCCGGCGGGGCGGGGGACGAGCAGGTCGCGATTGAGCGCGCTCGTCCAGTCGCCTTCGATGCGGCGGCACCAGATTTCGTCGCCGGCGCGATAGTCGCCGATCGACGAGGTGACGCGCACCGCGACCATATCCTCGCCCGGACGCGCAGTTAGCGCCTGCTCGACGCGTGTCGGCGCCTGCGCGCCCTCGGCCCCCAGATAGGCTGTGATGGTGAGCTGCGTATCCTGCGGCAATTGCACGAGGTCCGCGGCATCGACGCCCAGCGCAGCTGCGATGCGGTTCATCCAGCCGAGCGACAAGGTGCGCGTGCCGGTTTCGAGGCGGCCGATGGTCTGGGCGGTGGTCGGCGGGTCGCAGCGCTGGCCGACCTCTTCGAGCGTCAACCCCTTGGCGCGGCGGACCGAACGGATGCTGTTGATCATCACGACAACTTTCAAATAACCAAATCGGTTTCTTCTTTCCTACAAAATAATCCAGTGTCAAGCCCGGTGTGCAGCAAAGGAGAATCGCATGACCGCACGCCGCCTCGAATCGCGCCTTCACCCCGACGACCGGGTCGATCCGGGCAAGGCGGGGCCGCAGGTGATGCGGCATGTGACGGTCAATATCGGCGAAAGCCCCATTGCCTGGCTCGCGTCGCGCGGCTTGTTGACGGCGGCACAGTTGGGCGCGGGCGAAAAGCTGCGCCGCGATTATGAGCGCGCCGGGCTGTCGGCACGCGTTACGATGCGCTGGGATGCCGCGCCGCCGGGGAAAAGCCGCGGCGGCGCGCGGGCGTCCGATGCCTCGCTGGCCCGGATCGATGCGCGCCGGCGCTTTCACGCGGCGCTGGACGCGGCGGGGCCGGGGTTGGCGGATATTTGCTGGCGGGTGATCTGCGCCGGCGAGGGGATCGGCGGGGCGGAAAAGGGGCTGGGCTGGCCCGCGCGGTCGGGCAAGCTGGTGCTGGGGCTGGCGCTCGACCGACTGGCGCGCTTTTATGGGACAGGCTGATCGATGCCCGACCGCATTCCGCCGAACGCCGCCATTTCTTTTCTCTGCCGGGTTTGGGAGCAGCCGTTCCGCACCGGAAAAACAGCCGCTCGTATCGATCTTCATCGCATGGCTTGCGCTGCTCGACGACCCGCCTACAAGCAGCGCAAAGCACAGCAAACGCCCCAGGGAGCCCACACCGCATGACCGACAGCCTGTTCCGCCGCAAACCGATCGTCCCGGAACGGCGGGAGGGCGAGCAGGAACTTGCGCGAACGCTCAGCTGGCCGCACCTGATCGCGCTCGGTGTCGGCGCGATCGTCGGGACGGGCATCCTCACGCTGATCGGCGTCGGTGCTGACAAGGCGGGTCCGGCGGTTATCCTTTCCTTCGGCATCGCCGGGCTGATCTGCGCGTGCGCGGCGCTCGCCTATGCCGAAATGGCGACGATGATCCCCGCTTCGGGAAGCGCCTATACCTATAGCTATGTCGTCATCGGCGAACTGCTCGCGTGGATCGTCGGGTGGAGCCTGATCCTCGAATATTCTTTGGTGGTCAGCGCGGTGGCGGTCGGCTGGTCGGGCTATGCCGCCCCCTTGCTGGAGGCTTGGGCGGGCGTGCCGATGGCGCTGATGCAGGGGCCGGAGCTTGGCGGCATCGTCAACCTGCCGGCCATCGCGATCATCGCGGTCGTCGCCGGGCTGCTCCTCGTCGGCACGCGCGAAAGTGCGACGCTCAACGCAATCCTCGTGCTGGTGAAAATCGTCGCGCTGGTCGTGTTTGTCGCGGTCGCGCTGCCCGCGTTCAACGCCGCCAATCTCGAACCCTTCAGCCCCTATGGCTTTGCGAAGCATCTCGGTCCCGACGGGGTCGAGCGCGGCGTGATGGCCGCGGCGGCGATCATCTTTTTCGCCTTCTACGGCTTCGATGCGATCGCGACCGCGGCTGAGGAAGCCAAGAATCCCGACCGCGATCTCAAGATCGGCATCGTCGGATCGATGTTCGCCTGCGTCATCATCTATATCGGGGTTGCCGTCGCCGCGGTCGGCGCCATCGCCTACACGCGCTTCGCCAACAGCCCCGAACCGCTCGCACTGATCCTGCGCGAACTGGGCAGCCCGCTCGCGGCGCAATATCTCGCGGTGTCGGCGATCATCGCGCTGCCGACAGTGACCCTCGCCTTTTTCTATGGGCAGAGCCGCATCTTCTTCACCATGGCGCGCGATGGGCTGCTGCCCGCGAGCCTTGCCAAGCTGTCGTCGCGCGGGACGCCGGTGCGGATTACGATCTTCACTGCGCTTGTCGTCGCGGTGCTCGCGGGCTTCATCCCGCTCGGCGAACTGGCCGCGCTCGCCAATGCCGGCACGCTCGCTGCGTTTACCGCGGTGTCGATCTGCATGCTGATCATGCGCCGCCGTGCGCCCGATGCGCCGCGCACCTTCCGTACGCCGTTGCCGTGGGTGGTCGGGGGCATCGCGGTGCTCGGCTGTATCTATCTGTTCTTCAGCCTGCCGGCGCAGACGCAGCTCTGGTTCCTCGTCTGGAATGTCGTCGGGCTGGGCGTCTATTTCCTCTACGCCCGCCGCCACGCCATTATCGGTTGAAACAGAATAGGCCCCGCTCCGACCGGGGAGGCGGAGCGGGGCCAGTTGCCCCGCGCTCTATTCAGCTGTCGGCTTCGAACGCCAGCAAGTCGCCCGGCTGGCAATCGAGTTCGATGCAGATCGCTTCCAGCGTCGAAAAGCGCATCGCCTTCGCCTTGCCAGTCTTGAGGATCGACAGATTGGCGAGCGTGATGCCGATGCGGTCGGACAGGTCCGTCAGCGTCATCCGCTTCGCGTGGAGCAGGTCATCCAGTTTCACGACGATTGCCATCACACGGTTCCCTCCAACTCGTCGCGCATCGCGGCGCCCTGTTCGAACACCGCCGCGAGGACGAAGGCGAGGAGGATTGCCAGCAGGCCCTCGAGCGAAATGCCGCCCATATCGCCGAAATCGCTTCCCGCTTTGGCAATGCAGCCGGCTGTCCATTGGAGCGGGATCGCGAGCAACTGCGTGACGACCAGCGCCCAGCCGATCCGGCGCAACCGCGCGGCGTTGGCCGGGACAAAAGGATCGCTCGCCGCGCTGGTTACCAGCGCTTGAAGCTGGCGGATCAAATAGGCTGCGGCGGCGAGGATCCCGAAGAGCAGCAGCATCAAGATGCTGACCGGGAAACGAAGCGCCGTAACGTCGAATAATTCGGGGCTGTCGCGAAACGCGGTCGCGACCTCTGGCCAGGCGACGAGGAGCGCGATTTCGACACATACGACAAGAAGCGCCGAGGCGACGATCAGCCCGAGGCTCAGCCAGAGCAGTCCGCGCGTCGCGCCGAGCAGGGTGTTGTTGGGAACAGGCATATCGTTCTCCGATAGTTTGCTTATCGAAGAACGATATATGTCGAGTCGGGGTTATCGTCAATCGATATTATCGAATAACGATATAGCCCGGCGACGAGTGCGAGTTTTCCCCCTCGTCACCCCGGACCTGATCCGGGTCCATGACTTTCAGCGCCGCCGTGGATCGCGGGTCAAGCCCGGGATGACGAATGGGAAGGGCTCAAACCGGCTGCCAGTCGAACGTCAGCGGCGCTTCGCGGAACGCGAAGCGATCGAGGTGGCGTGCGACGACGCCCTTCATCGCCTCGACATGTTCGTGGCTGCTGGCGTCGATGCGGACCGACAGCGCGTCGGCGCCCGCATTGAAGGTGACGAGCGCGTCGCCCGCCCAGGTGGCGCCGCGCGCGTCCTTCGGGAAGGTCACGGTGCCATGCTCTGGGGTGAACTCGACGGCGAGGTTATGCTGCCAGTGCTTGCAGAGCTGCTGGAGATATTTGCTCGCATGCGCGGTTGGGGTGTTTGAGATCGCGCTCACCATCACAGGCGCTCGATCTTCTGCGCCGCCTCGTCGATCAGCGCGACGATGTCGTGCAGCGCTGCATTGTCGAGGTCGCGATCGCCCAGCCGGTTCATCAGCACCTGGCGCAGATTGCCCATCGCGCGGCGGACCGAGGCCGAGTCGGTGCGCTGCGTTTCCTCGCCGACCGCGGTTAGGCGGGCGAGCGCCGCTTCGACGATTTCGCTATTGGCGTCGAGTTCGGCGCGTCCGGCGTCGGTGATCGCGAACAGCTTCTTCGCGCCCTCGCTCTGCTGCGCTTCGATCAGCCCCATATCGTCGAGCATCGTCAGCGTCGGATAGATGACGCCCGGGCTCGGCGCATAGCTGCCACCGGTCAGTTCCTCGATCTGGCGGATCAGGTCGTATCCATGGCGCGGTTCGTCGGCGATCAGCTTGAGCAGCACCAGTCGCAGCTCGCCGCCATCGAACATCCGGCGGCGCTCGCCGCGTTCACCCCGGCCGCCGCCGCGCCGGCCACCGCCAAAGCCATGCCCGAACCCGTGACCAAATCCGCGTCCGCCGCGGTGCATAGCATGCCGCCCACCGCAGCCGCGGCCTTCCATTTTTGCATAAAATATCATTTTTCATTCCTTAGAGTGATTCTAGATGCGTCTAAGATATATCTTAAGAAAAGATGCGCAAGGGGGCTTTCAGGAAAAATTCTCGACGGAAATGCGGGGCGATCAGTTCTGGCGCGCGAAGCGCAGGTGAATCAGCGGATAAGCGCGCCCTTGGCCATCGCGCTCTGACCGGCCGGTGGGGACGAAACCCAGGCGCTCATAAAAGCCGACTGCTTGCCCGTTCTGCTCGTTCACTTCGGTCGTCAGCGTCGGATGGCGTTCCAGCGCATGCGCGACCAGCGCGCGCCCGACGCCGGCGCCGCGATGCACCGGATCGATAAACAACGCCTCCATGCTCGATCCATCGAGCAGCATGAAGCCGATGGGCCGGTCATCGGTGTCGACCGCCAGCCAGAGGGGGGCTGCGGGCAGGAAGGATCGGACTTCGGCTTCGATGGCGGCGCGATCTTCGGCCGTCAGAAAATCGTGCGTCGCGTCGATGGCGTCGCGCCAGATCTGGACGGCGCGCTCTCCGTCGGCCGGGGTGGATTGTCGGATGCGTATCATGGCAGGAGCTTTAGTCGATCGCGACGGGGCGAGCCAAGTCGGAAGACGACGCAAATCCGGCCATCGCCCTTGACTCTGCACCGATCGACGTTATTAGCGCCCCCGTGTTGCCGCGGGTTCGCTCGCGGCAATTCCGTCCGAGACAGTTGGTGAGGGGGATTTGCCCTTCTTAATTTCCAGCCGAGACGGGGAACAGTCTTTTTCGGTCGCCCGCCTGTATTCAGGCGACGCGTCTTGACCGACCCCATCGGACATCGTTGCGCAAATGCAGGCGAGCCTTGGCTCGCGTCTGTCTTTGCGTGTGTTAGCCGCCCGGCGGCGCGTGCGTTTCGGCGCCAGCGCATCCGGGCAGATGAGTGGAGTATAGGCATGGATCGTACGGAAAAGGCCGAAGCCGTATCCTCGCTGAACGCTACGCTGGCATCAGCTGCCTCGGTTGTGGTCGTCCGCAACCTTGGCATGACCGTCGCTCAGTCGACGGTGCTGCGTCAGCAAATGCGCGATGCAGGGGCCGACTTTCGCGTCACGAAGAACCGTCTTGCCAAAATTGCGCTCGATGGCACGTCCTACACCGGTATCGGCGAACTGCTGACCGGTCCCACGGCTCTCGCAACCTCGACCGACCCGGTCTCGGCTGCAAAGATCGCCGTGGAGTTTGCCAAGACCAACGACAAACTTGAAATCGTTGGCGGCGGCATGGGCGACGTGGTCCTCGACGTGAATGGCGTCAAAGCGCTTGCTTCGCTTCCCTCGCTCGACGAGCTCCGCGCCAAGATCATCGGTCTGGTGCAGGCTCCGGCCACCAAGGTTGCGCAGATTGCCGCAGCTCCGGCGGGCCAGTTGGCGCGGGTTTTTGGCGCATATGCCGCCAAAGAAGCAGCGTGATTTCGAACTAACCCTTTAAACTTACGACCGGGACATCCCGGTTCTGATGGAGAATGAACATGGCTGATCTTGCAAAGATCGTTGAAGAACTTTCGGCTCTGACCGTCCTTGAAGCGGCTGACCTGTCGAAGCTGCTCGAAGAAAAGTGGGGCGTTTCGGCTGCCGCTGCTGTTGCTGCCGCTCCGGCTGCTGCCGCTGCTGGCCCGGCTGCTGAAGAGCAGACCGAATTCGACGTCATCCTGACGGGTGACGGCGGCAACAAGATCAACGTGATTAAGGAAGTCCGTGCGATCACCGGCCTGGGTCTTGGCGAAGCCAAGGCGCTCGTCGAAGGCGCACCGAAGGCCGTCAAGGAAGGCGTCAACAAGGCTGAAGCTGAAGAGCTGAAGGCCAAGCTGCTCGCCGCCGGCGCGACCGTCGAGCTGAAGTAATCAGTTGGCGAGGAGGCCGGCCGGTTCGACCGGCCGGGCTCCAGCGAAAAAGAAAAGGGCGGTGCCGCGAGGCGCCGCCCTTTTCATATGCGGTGAGGGGACCACCGCGGAGTGTCCGGTCTAGTTCTTGGAATAGCCCGGACGGAAGCTGGTAGAGGTCCGAACGCGCACAGGTTCGGGGCGGCGAACTTCCTGTTCCTGCATCGCCGGGGCGGGGCGCTGGGCAATTTCCCAGGCGCTGACCGGCTTGCGGCTCATATCCTTCTGACCCGCCAGCGTTTCGTCATAGGCGGTGCGTTCCTGGCGATCGAGGAAGCGCGCGCGCTTCAGGCGCTTGCTGAGCGTCGCAAAGGGATTGTCGTCGGTCGGACCGGCGAGCGCCATCGCTTCGTGACGACCCATGCTGCCGCTCGGTGCCGCAGCAAAGGCGGGAATGGTCCGCGGAGCGACTTCCTCGCGCGGGGCATAGGCGGGCGTGACCCACTGCTGGGCGCTGCCAGTCGCCGGTTCGACAGCGGGCGTGCGCGCATACTCATAGGTCGGCGCTTCGTCATAGATCTCGCCAGCCGTGCGACGGCGACGGGCATAGGCGAGGCCGAGACCGCTGACGATAAGCAGCGCGGCGGCACCGCCGGCGAGCTCCCACGGAAACTCGTTTCCGGTCGTGTTCGCCTGTTCGACCGCGACCGGCGCCGGCTCGGCGATCGGTTCGACGGCCATGGTCACCGGCGCTGCGATCGGGCCCGCTTCGTCAATGAGCGGGGCATCGGTTGCCGGCGTAGCGGCAGGCTTTACGGTGGTCGGCGCCGTAGCGGCGGGCGCCGTGGCTGCGGGACGTGCACGCTGTGCCGTGCGCTCGGCGCGCGGCGCGGGGGCGGCAGCACGTTCGGCGGCCTTGGGCGCCGGGGCGGTAGTTTCAGGGGCAATATCCAGCGGCACGCGGATCACCGGGGCTGAAGCCGGGGGCTGCGCCGCCTGGGGCACTGCGACCGGCGCGGTCGTGCTCGGCTCGGCTACCGTCGGCGGGGTTTGCGGCGCGGGTGCCGCGACCGGCGGCGTCATCGTAACAGTCGGAGTTTCCTGCGCAAAAGCGTTGGGGGTGGAAAGGACCAGGAACGCGGCAATCGCGCTCATGGCGGGGCGGGAGAGGGCGATATTCTTTGTCATAGTGAAGGACGAACGAACCGGCGGGCTAAAGTGCTGCCCGGAACGCCTCGATTCCGCGATGAGACGTGTTCGTCGAACGGCGCGACGAAGATTCTGGCGCCGCTCAACGCGGCGAGCGACCATTTTTGCGGTCGGGTGACGACGGTCGCCATCCCTGCCAAGGCTCGTTTGCAAGCCCGCATTTTCGGGGCGGAACGCATTATAATGACACTGATCTTGCGCTTTGGTGGCATGCCAGTCACCAATTCGTCATCCCTGCGCAACCTCGGCGTGGTCAACGCCGCGCATGAAAACGACCGACCTCGCGCCAACCCGGCTGCCGAACCACCTGCGCGAAACGCAGCGGCTTCTTTTCATCGCGAAGCATGCTCGTTGGACTGGCGGGCTCCATTCCGATGACGGCAATCATGCGCTCTATCACCGCGAGATGCGCGAGACGCTCGAAGGGTTCGGCATCGAGCTGCTGATCGCCGACAGCTATGCCGCGCTGTTCGACCGGCCTGCCGCGGACTTCGTCTTCCCGCTGCTCAATCGCGGGGGTTTCTTCAATTCCGAAATGCTGCTGCCTTTGCTGTGCAACCAGCACGGTCTGCCGTACCTTGGTGCGTCGCCGATCGTGCGCGGGCTGTCGGACGACAAGCATCTGACCAAGCTCGAGGCCGCGGCACGCGGCGTGCCGACCGCGCCCTGGGCCTTGTTCCGCCGCGGCGCCCCGGTCGACGTGTCACGCTGCCCGCCGGCGCGGCGCTGGGTGATCAAGCCGAACAATAGCTCGGCGTCGTGGGGCGTCCGCGACGCGCACGACCGTATTGAACTCGCGCAGGCGATCCTCGAGATCCATGCGCTCGATCACGACGCGCTCGTCGAACCATTTATCGACGGCAGCGATATCGAGGTGCCGGTGATCACGATCGGCGGAGCGCCCGCGATGCTGCCGATGATGATTTTCGAACAGGCCGATCCGACCCAGCTTCGCACCTATCAGGAAAAGCGCGATCTCGTCGGCAACGTCGGATATTGCATCAAGCGCTTCGACGATCCGGCGATCGGTGAACAGATCGCCGACTATACAAAGCGCATGGCGGATATCTTCCGCCCGTTCGATTACGGACGCTTCGAGTTTCGCGTCGATCACGCGACGGGCGATGTCCGGGTGCTCGAGGTCAATCTCAACTGCAACCTCTGGTCCGAAAAGCTCTTCTCGCGCTCGGCGGTCGCTGCGGGTTTCACGCATGCGAGCCTGATCGAGACGATCGTCGCCGAAAGCATGCTTCGCCAGATCGTGCCAGCCGCGCAGCGGAACGCCGCATGAGCGGTTCGATCCTGATCCTTGCGGGCCGACGCCCGGGTGCGGTCGACGCGCTCGCCGAGGCCTATGGCGTCGCCGATAAATGCCTCGTGCCGGTCGCCGGGCGGCCGATGATCGCGCATGTGCTGGAAAGTGCGGCCGATAGCAGCGCGCGGCAGGTTTTCGTTTCGACGCACCACGCGGACCTGCTCGGAGATCTCAGGGATCCGGTCGTCGATTTGCTCGGCGATCGGTTGATCGTCGTGCCTGCGGCCGACAATCTCGCGGACTCGGTTCTCGCGATCGCGGGCATCGCCAGCTTTCCGCTGCTCATCACGACGGCCGACAATTGTCTGCTCACCCCCGCGACGATCTCCGAGATCGAAGCCGAGGCGGAACGGCTCGGCGCCGACGCCGGCGTGGCGCTGGCGCGGCGCGAGGATGTGCTGGCGGTCCATCCCGAAGGCCAGCGGCGCTTTTACGAATTTTCCGACGTCGCGGTGTCGAATTGTAACGCCTATTGGATCGGGCATCCGAATGCCCTGCGCGCCGCCGAGGCGTTTCGCGGCGGCGGCCAATTCGTCAAGAAGCCGTTTCGCGTGATGAAGGCCTTTGGCCTCATCAACCTGCTTCGCTTTCGGTTCGGCCTTGGTCCGATCCATCACATCTTCCAGCGCATCTCGCGTCATCTCGACGTCGAGATCGCCCCGCTGCTGGTGAGCAACGGGGCGACGGCGATCGATGTCGATAATGAACGGTCGCTGCGGGTGACCGAGGCGCTGATGAAGCGCCACGATATCGTCAATCCGCGACCCAGTTTCCATGAAAGCCCGGCGGAATGCGGTGCGGCAGGTGAACGACAGCTTGCGGTGACCCGCTGAAGTCATCGGCGTTGAGGATGACCAACTCGGTCGTCTCGTTGTTCATGTCGACCACCAGCCCGATCAGCCAGCCGTCATCCTCTGCGCCGTCGGCACTCCGCGGAACAAAAACGAACTCGCCGGGGTGCCGGCCGGGGCCGAAATCATGGATGCCGGTCGTGTGCGCGTCCAGGTCGTGCTTGAACAGCCGCGTCTCGGCGAGCGCCCACTCGGTCGATTCCCCGTCGGGGATCGCGATGCTATAAGCATAGCGATAGGGCCGGGTGGTCAGCCGCTCGTCGTAACGCGGAAATTCCTGCGCATGATCGTGGATGACGGCGCGCGTCGTCGTTCCGGCCACCGGATCGATCGTCCAGCGTTCGAGGCGCGATTTCTGGCTGTCGGGACCACGTTTTGATTCCGCGAACATCGTTTCGTGCGCGACGACGTCGACGATCACCTTGCCGTCGGCGGTCTCATAGGCGTTGGCGGGGTGGAAGACATAGCAGGGCTCGACCGGCACCCAGACGATGCTGTCGCCGCTGCCGTTCCGGGGAAGGAGGCCGACGCGCGCCGGATGGGCTTCATTCCATGCATAGGGAAAGCGATAGCCGGCAAGTAGCATCTTCATCGAGAAGGTGACGGGCAGGTCGAAGACCAGCACATGGTTCTCTGTGATCGCGCAGTCGTGGATCGACGGGCCGTCGCTGACCGCGATCGCTTCCTCGCGGATGACGTGGGCGTCCTTGTCGAGAACGACGTGCCAGACCTTGTTGGGTTCGTCGCCGCGATAGGTGATCGCGTGCATTTCGTCGGTGAAGGGATCGTGATGCGGGTGCGCGGTGAAGCTGCCGACCAGCGTGCCGTCGAACGGGTTATGCGCAATCGTGTTCAGCTCATAGCCGAGCTCGACCGGCTTGCCGCCCGCTTCGACGATCGCGAAAGTGCGGCCAGCGAGACCGACGACATTGGTGTTCGGGGCATCATTATTCTCGGCGCGCGGGCCGGGGGGCAGTTCTTCGCCGAGTACCGCACAGGCTTCCGAACCGCGGACCCAGCGGTTGCGGTACCAGTCTGCCTTGCCGCCTTCGATGCGGATGCCGTGGACCATGCCGGCGCCGGTGAACCAATGATAGCTCGCGGGATCGGGCGCCTCGGCGGGGTTCGGCCCGTTGCGCAGGTAGCGGCCGGTCAGTGCGGCGGGGATTTCGCCGTCGACGCGCAGTTGCTCGAGCGTGAACTCCTCGGTCATCGGTTTGTGGATGCCGGTGAGGAAGGGGTGGGCGTCGGTGGGGCGGGGGAGGCGCTTGCGGTTGAAGTCGGCGACCTTGCCGATGCCTTTGACGACGGCGCCGCGGATCAGGGTTTCGACGTTGCTTGCCATGATGTTGCTCCTTACGGATGTTGTCGAAAGTGCCGCGTGGCGAGGGGCTTGTGCGGACGACTCGATATGTTTACAGTGACAACATGATGGCAAGCAAAGATAACAGCGTCAACATAAAAAGCGACGGCGCGAAGGCGACGGGCGCTTATCACCATGGCGACCTGCGCGCGGCGGTGATCGCGGCGGGGCTGAAGCGGCTGGCGGAGGGCGATGGCGCCGAACTCGGGCTGCGTGCGCTCGCCCGCGATGTGGGGGTGAGCGCGACCGCGCTTTACCGCCATTTCCCCGACAAGGAGGCGCTGCTCGACGCGCTCGCCGACGAGGGGCTGCGGCGGCTCGGCGCGCTCCAGGCACAGGCCTGGCTGAAAGCGGGCGGCGCGGTCGCGGGTTTCAAGGCGACGGGCATCGCCTATGTCCGCTTCGCGCATGACGAGCCGGCGCTGTTCCGGCTGAGCTTCACCCGCCAGATGCCCGAGCGCTGCCCCGACGGCAGCAGCGACGGCGGCGAAGTGGCGTATAATTTGCTGCGCGCCGGGGTTGGCGAGGCGCTTCCGGGCGTCGAGGACCCCGACACCGCGGCGCTGCACGCCTGGGCGCTGGTGCATGGCCTCGCGATGCTGATCCTCGACCGGCGCATCGCATGGGATGAGGAAAAGGTCGCCGAAGTTGTCGGCCTGACCTTCGGCGGGGTCGGCTAACCGTCGGGGACGCCGCGAGTGGGTATTATTATTAGCGGTTTATTTTCCCCTTTTCGGTTAACTGACCGCATGACCCAGTCGCTGTCCCCCAGAGTCGAAGCGGTCTTTTGGTTCCTGCTGACCGCAACAGGATATTTCCTGCTTGCGAGCCTGTCGCTCCACGCCACGAAGGGCGCCGACAATATCGCCGCAGTATGGCCGCCCAGCGGATATTTCCTCGCGCTGCTGTTGCTGATGCCCGCGCGCGCGTGGGTCGCAGCGTTCGCGGGGATGGTCGCGGCAAGTTTGGGCGCCAATATCTATGGCGGGGCGCCGCTGCTGTCGTGCTTTGCCTTCACTGTCTCGAACGGATGCGAAGCTGCGGTTGCGCTGTGGATCATGCGGCGCCGCGAACCGGGCGAGCTGTCGTTCATGGTTCCGCGTTCGGTCGTCAGCTTTTGCATCGCGGCGTTCGTGGCGAGCACGGCCAGCGCGTTCCTTGCGTGGGCACTTGCTGGAAAAAGCCTGGATTTCTTCCTTTCGTGGCTGACGACGGTCCTGCTCGGCATGCTGATCGTGACCCCGCCGATCGTGATGCTGGCGCGGATGGTCGGCACGCACGCGCTGGCCAACGCATCGACGCGGATGAAAGTCGAAGCGACCGCGATCCTCACGATCACCGGGCTGGTTACCATCGCCTGTTTTTCGCAGGCGCAGTTTCCCGTCACCTTCCTGCCGTGCATCGCGGTGATCGCCGCCGCCTATCGGCTCGGCCCCTTTGGTGCCGCTGCGGGGATGCTGATCGTCACGATCATCGCGTCGCTGCTGACGGGGCAGGGCTATGGACCGATCGCCGCGATCGAGGGCGTGCAGAAGACGCGGGTGCTGTTCCTGCAATTCTACCTGCTGATCCTGCTGTTCACGACGCTGCCGCTCGCGTCGCTGCTGATCGGGCGCCAGCGGCTGGCGAAGCGGCTCGAACAGAGCAACCGCTGGCTTCTTCAGGCCGAGGCGGCGGCGCTGGTCGGGCATTGGCGCGTCGACCTGGTCGGCTGGACGATCACCTGGTCGGACCAGACCTATCGCGTCCACGGACTGGAGCCGGGAAGTCCGGTCGATGTCGAATATAGCGTCAAACAATATGTCGCCGAGGACCGGCTGGCGGTGCGCAAGATTTTGGCCGAGGCGGTGCGCACCGGCGAGCCGTTCGAATTTCAGGGGCGGATATTGCGCACCGACGGCGAGATACGGCACGTCAAGTCGCACGGATCGATCGAGATGGGCCGCGGCGGCAAGGCCGTCGGCATTTTCGGTACCGTGCAGGATGTCACGACAACGGTCGAGGACGCGCGTATCCTCGAGGCGGCGCGCAGCGCGGCCGAACGTGTCGCCAACACCGACATGCTCACCGGGCTGCCCAATCGCCGTCATACGCTGGCGTCGCTCGAAAAGGCGCTTACGGGCGCGCGCAGCCATGGTGCGCCGCTTGCCGTGGCGATTTTCGACATCGATCATTTCAAGCGGATCAACGACACGCATGGCCATGCGGTGGGCGATCAGGTGATCCGCCGCGTCGCGCTGCGCGCCAAGGCGGCGCTGCGCGAGGAAGATATCGTCGGTCGCATCGGCGGCGAAGAGTTCGTCTGCATCCTCCAGCGGTCGAGTGCGCAAGCTGCCGAGATCGTCGCCGAGCGCGTCCGCAAGGCGGTCGAAGCGGGTACAGCGGCGGAAGACGATCTGCCGAACGCGACGATCAGCGTCGGCCTTGCGATCTATGACGGCGAAGCCGATGTCGAAGAATTGCTGCACCGCGCAGACAAGGCGCTTTATGTCGCCAAACGCGACGGCCGAAACCGGCTGCGAATGGCGGCGTGAAGGGGGCAGGCGTCCGCTGATCGACGGGATTGCGGACCTGCAAATTGCCGCTAGTCAAAATCCCAGGCTACATGATCGAATCTTCCCGGGACGCCATCTTTGACTAAATTACTTTTGTTTATTTTCGCCGGGGTGCCGGCGCTACTTGCCGCTCTCGTGCTTTCGATAACGGCGCAGACATTGTTACACCTTCCAAACGCTGTGGGAACCGGGCTTTGCGTTGTATTCGGTGTCGGCTTTTTTGAAATATTTCGAAGGTGGATAGGCCGCAGGATGGACCTCTAGAAGATCGGTAAAGCTTAGTCCGCTTTCTACCCCATCCGGCCATCGGCTGCTGATCAGTCGGAAATGGCCGCTAGCGACCGATTGCAGACCTCGTGTGCCTCTCGACCGAGATGCCAGCCTCGGCTAAGGCCAACGTGTTTGACTTGGGGGTGGCGGTGAATCGTTGGACTTATAGATTTGTCGCCATCTATTTCTTGGTGCAGTTGGCTTTCCAAACGATCCTCTCTTCAGAGGTTTCGGAGCAAACTGGATGGAATCTTTATTGGATCTTCGTAGGAATGAGTGCCGTCCTGCTTTTCGATGCCCTCGTGAACCAAGTTCGGCGCCGGATTAAAACTGACGGGGCGGCTGAAATAGACCGAAACAATTCGTAGCTTCAGCTATTTTCGCGTTAGCTCCCCACCCCGTTTCGGCCATTCAATGCGATTACGGATGAAGCGGCAGCGATCGACCGATTGCTGCCGTTCGACGCGGTTCCAGATCAGGCGGGGGGCTTATTCTCCAGAATGAGAAAAGTATCTGTCGGCTCCCCTGCGGCCGCCTTGGATAGATAGCCGCAGCCCGGAGGCCCCATCGGGGAATAATAGTATGCTGTGTGCTGCTTCTTCCATTTCGACCCGAGCTTCCGAAAACTAACTCCAAATGGCACCCCCGTACACGGCGTAGCCAAGAAGCCTGACATAAATGCCTTGCCGTTCCTCATAACGATGCGGTTGAGCCGGAACGTTGCAGCAGTCTGGCAATCTTCTAATTTTCCCGTCCTCACGCTGAACCTGCCGGTATCGAGTCCTTCCGCAGACGCCAGCCGGGTCGGGAGCGGTGTCATCTCTGCTGAAACTGATTTTAGGTCTCTCAGATATTTTCGTTCGTCATTGCTTCTACGATCTGGCCCAGGAAGCTTTTGCAGCCATTTTATCTTGTTGGCGTCGAGACCCCGCAATGTGGTGTTAAAGCAGAACGAGCTGAGTTTCCACGCAGTCATGTCACCTAGAAGGAAAACACGGACCAAAGCATCCTCTTCGGGACTTCGTGCTTTGCTGTTCGCTATTGCAGGCGAATTCATCACACACGCTCCCGCGTACACGATGAGAGCGATCTTTGATCCAAAGCGATGTTGCATGAAGGGTTTTCCTGTTCTCGGCCCTGTCGACGGGATCAATATACCGCAAATCGCTAACGACCGCTCCCAACCCCGTCCCGACATTTGATGCCGATCCGGTGCGAATATCCGCTAACGACCGATTGCGGACGTTTGATGATCAGCTTTCGCGCATCCGAAAGATGTATCTCGCTTCGACGGATGGACTAAGAATAATGGGATTCTGAGAGACAACTACGTCCGAGACAATTCCAACATAGGCATGCGTGCTTATTCGGTCCCGAATATCTTCAAGGTAGATAGAAAAGTCGTCGCAAATCTCGTCGATTTCTTCCCTGTCAGTCTTGCTTTCCTCCCGAAGAGTGACTCGCGCCACCCACGTTTCATGTTCGAAGGCCAACTCCACCAATCTGAAGTTTGTACTGACAGCACCAATCAGTGCTTGGGTCAGCATTAGCACTGCCCAGTTCCAGTCTGAGAGGGTAAGATCGGACTTCGGGCTCATCAGGCAATGCTAGTAAAATGCAATGTGTAGTCAACGTCCGCTTCCCACTCCGTTCCCGCCGTTCACGGTCGATCTGGGTGCAACGACAGCAATCGACCGATTGCTGACGTATATTATCCTCGTTTCAGCGATTGCCGACGCTGATACGCGACCTCTAACAGCGCTTTTCCGAGCGCCCCGGAGGCATCCTCCCAATCTAAGAGGAAGCGAGGATAGGTCGGCACGAACGTGGCAGAGATCTTCATCGTATTCAGCTCGTTGAGCACATTCCCGAGAATGGATGGAGAGAACTGGCCCGCTCCGTTCTGCTTGTGTGCTTCAATGGCCTCGACGACCAGTGCTGCGGCTTGATCAATCGTTACCATGCTGGAATGACTAGCAAGCGGCATGGCAGCTAACCACCCCAAAGTCGTCGTAGCCGAACGGGTCGGCTAGGCGGTTTAAAGCCGCACCTTCGCTTCGAGTTCGCGGCGGGCGGCGAGATATTGCGCTTCGAGTTCGGCGACATATTCGGCGACCGGACGCACCGCGGTGACCGGGCCGATGCCCTGGCCCGAGCCCCAGATGTCCTTCCACGCCTTGACCTTGGTGTTGCCGCCCGAGCCGAAATTCATCGTCTTGAGATCGCCCTCGGGCAGATTGTCGGGGTCCATCCCCGCCGAGACGATCGACTGGCGGAGGTAATTGCCGTGGACGCCGGTGAAGAGGTTCGAATAGACGATGTCGGCGGCGCGGCCATCGACGATGCCGTTCTTGTAGCCTTCATCGGCATTGGCTTCGGCGGTCGCGATGAAGGCGCTGCCGATGTAGGCGAGGTCGGCGCCGCACGCCTGCGCGGCGAGCACCGAACGGCCGTGGCCGATCGCACCCGACAGCGCGATCGGGCCGTCGAACCATTCGCGGATTTCCTGCACCAGCGCGAAGGGCGACTGGCGGCCGGCATGGCCGCCGGCGCCGGCGGCGACGGGGATCAGGCCGTCGGCGCCCTTTTCGACCGCCTTGCGCGCGAAACGGTCGTCGATGACGTCGTGGAGCGTGATTCCGCCCCAGCTGTGCACCGCCTGATTGAGTTCCTCGCGCGCGCCGAGCGAGGTGATGGTGATCGGCACCTTCCACTTGGCGCAGGTCGCGATGTCCTGTTCGAGCCGGTCGTTCGATTTATGGACGATCTGGTTCACGGCATAGGGCGCCGAGAGGCGGTCGGGATTGTCGCGGTCCCACGCCGCAAGCTCCTCGGTGATCTGGTGCAGCCATTCGTCGAGCAGCGACTGCGGACGCGCGTTGAGCGCCGGAAAGCTGCCGACCACGCCGGCCTTGCACTGGGCGATAACAAGCTCTGGACCCGATACGATGAACAGCGGCGAGCCGATGACAGGCAGGCGCAGGCGGTCGAAAATCGGGGGAAGGGCCATGAATCACTCTCCGGTTGCGGTTTGCAACTGACCTTAACGTAAACGGAAGGCGAGTTGCAAGCGGCTATGCGATGTCGTTCCTGCGCCGATAAGACAAGGGCGGCCCGTGGGCCGCCCTTGCGTCGTTTTGCGGGTTGCGGGTCAGGCGGCGGCGGGGCGGCGGCTGGCCTTGAAGGCGAGATAGCCGAGACCGATCATCGCGATCAGCAGCGTGCCCTGGGCTGCGGCGAACGGCAGTTCGGTGCCGGTCGGGGCGAGCGCGTTGAGCGCGGGCACCTTCAGGAAGGACTGGACGACGAGCACGAACAGGTTGAGCCAGAGCGCCATCGTCGCGGTGACCGCATAGACCGGCGCGGCGCGGCCGGCGAGCTTGCGCGCGTACCAGGCCCAGAAAGCGACCGCGAGCACCAGCGTCGAGACGATCCCCGTGCCCAGCGCCGGGGTGAAGGCGACGATAGGGAAGAGGAAGCCCGTGAGGCTGGTAAGCAGAGTGAACCAGAGGAAGATGACGTTCGTGCGGGGCAGGAGGCGGCCGCGGGCGAAGGCGGGGAGGGCGATGAGGCCGGCGATAATGCCGACGAAGCTGATCAGCACATGAAGCGTGGTGAATTGCGGGATGGTCAAACCGAGGATCATGACACGTCTCCTTTCGAAAAAGAGGAGGCGCGGCTGTCCCAAAAATTCTTGGGGCCCGCGCCTCGTTGATATCAGCTGTTGATGAATTCGAGAAGATCGGCGTTGAACCGGTCCTGTTCGGTGACCGTCAGGCCATGGCTGCCGCCCTTGTAGACCTTGAGCACCGCCTGCTTGACGATCTTGACCGTCGAGAGCGCCGCGGCGCCGATCGGCACGATCTGGTCGTCGTCGCCGTGGAGGACGAGCGTCGGCTTGTCGAACTTCTTCAAATCTTCGTTGAAGTCGCTTTCCGAAAAGGCGCGGATGCTGTCGAGCAGGCCCTTGAGGCCGCCGTTCATGCCCTGCCGGACGAATTCGTCGCGCACCGCTTCCGAAACCGCCGCGCCATCGCGGTTATAGCCGTAGAAGGGGAGGGTCAGATCCTTGAAGAACTGCGGGCGGTTGTCAAAGGTGCCCTTGCGGATGCCGTCGAAGACATCGATCGGCAGGCCGTCCGGATTGGCTTCGGTCTTGAGCATCAGCGGGGGGACCGCGCCGATCAGCGCGACCCTGGCGACGCGGGCGGTGCCGTGGCGGCCGATATAGCGGGTGACTTCGCCGCCGCCGGTCGAGTGACCGACGAGGATGACATCCTTGAGGTCCAGCTGTTCGATCAGTTCGGCGAGATCGTCGGCATATTGGTCCATATTATTGTTGTCCCAGACCTGATCCGAACGGCCGTGGCTGCGGCGGTCGTGGGCGATGGTGCGGAAGCCCTGGTTCGCGAAGAAGACCATCTGGGCATCCCATGCGTCGGCGCTGAGCGGCCAGCCGTGCGAGAAGACGATGGGCTGGGCGTCTTTCGGGCCCCAGTCCTTGAAGAAGATGCTGGTGCCGTCCTTGGTGGTGATGGTGGTCATGATATGGTTTCCTTTCAACTGGAAGGGCGGGGTGTCCGTCCCGGTGATTGGGAAATAGGCCGGGACGATCTTGCGCGGGATTGGCGGACGCGACATTATGCGGGTCAAATCCGACATATGTGCAATTGGGGGAGGCGAGATGCCCAAGCTGAAGGTCCCGGACGCGCCGCCCGCGTTGGTCGAGGTCGGGATGATGCTGTATCCCGACTGCCAGACCGGGATGGTTCACGGCATCACCGACCTGTTCCATGTCGCAGGTCGTTTCGCGGTCGATCATGGTCGCCGCCCGATCCGCGTCAGCCATTGGCGGCTGCAGGAGGGCGGAGGATTTGCCCGCTGTTACGACAGTCATGCCGAGGAACATGCCGCCAATTCGCCCGCGGTGCTGATCGCGCCCGGCAGCCTCCACAAATTGCTCGAACCCGGCGAGGTCGAACCCTATGCGCGCTGGCTGCTCGACCGGCATGCGCAGGGCACGGTGCTCGCATCGAATTGCGGCGGGGCGTTCGCGCTCGCGGCGACGGGGTTGCTCGCGGGCCGGCCGGCGACGACGCACTGGTTCTTTGCCGAGGAGTTCCGCAGCCGCTTTCCCGACGTGCGGATGGAGGCCGACCGGATGGTGGTCGACGATGGCGACATCGTCACCGCGGGCGGGCTGATGGCGTGGACCGACCTCGGGCTGCGGATCGTCGAACGGCTACTCGGGCCGACGGTGATGATGGAGACGGCGCGCTTCCTGCTGATCGATCCGTCGGGTCGCGAGCAGAAAAATTACGCGAGCTTTGCGCCGAGGCTCAACCATGGCGACGAAGCGATATTGAAGGTGCAGCACTGGCTGCAGTCGAAGGGCGCGGGGCCGGTGGCGGTGCCCGAGATGGCGGGCGAGGCGGGGATGGAGGAGCGGACCTTCCAGCGGCGCTTCAAGGCGGCGACGGGGATGACGCCGGTCGAATATGTCCAGCATATCCGCGTTGGCAAGGCGCGCGAACTGCTCGAGTTCACCAAGCGGACGGTCGATCAGATTGCGTGGAGTGTCGGATATGAGGATGCGGCGGCATTCCGCAAATTGTTCCACCGGCTGATCGGGCTGTCGCCGCACGAATATCGCCAGCGGTTTTCGACCCCGCAGTCGCTGGCGGAAGTCGCCTGAACTTTTTTTCTCAGCTCGTGTCGATTTGGCGGCGGCTCGTTCGTCGTGTTGGCAGGAGCCGCTGTTGGCTCGATCGAAGAGGAGATGGACGATGCGTGTAATGGTCTTTGTCAAAGCGACCGAGGATAGCGAAAAGGGCCTGCCGCCGACCGAGGACATGACCGCGATGTTCGAGGCGATGGGCAAATATAACGAGGAACTCGTCAATGCCGGGGTGATGGTCGACGGCGACGGGCTGAAGCCCTCTTCGTTCGGCAAGCGCATCGCGTTCGATGGCGAAAGCCGGACGGTGATTGACGGACCCTTTGCCGAAACGCGCGAACTCGTCGCGGGCTATTGGGTCTGGGAGGTCAAGGATATGGACGAGGCGGTCGCGTGGGCGAAGCGCTGTCCGAACCCGATGCCGGGGCCGAGCGATCTCGAAATCCGTCCCTTTTACGAGATGGAGGATTTCGGCGAGGCGTTGACGCCCGAACTCGCCGAGCAGGAACAGAAGCTGCGCGACCGGCTGAGCGGCGAATAAGTCTTGTCGGTTGCCATGCTTGCCTCTCCTGCTTCGTTGCCCGAGAAGGCAGGCATGGCGGCCAATGAGACCCATCGTGCGATCGAGGCGGTGTTCCGGATCGAGCGCGCGCGGTTGATCGCGGCGCTCGCCCGGATGACACGCGACGTCGACCGCGCCGAAGAGCTGGCGCAGGAGGCGCTGCTGATCGCGCTCACCGAATGGCCGAAGTCGGGGGTGCCCGACAATCCAGGCGCCTGGCTGACTGCGGCCGCCAAGCGGCGCGTGATCGACGGGGTGCGACACCATGCGATGCGGGAGCGGAAACATGCCGAAATCGCGCGCGAACTGGACGAGGAGCGCGACATGAGCGCGGAGGCCGTCGAGGCGGCGCTCGACGATCCGCTGGGCGACGAACTGCTCGGGCTGATCTTTGCCGCCTGCCATCCGGTGATTGCGCCCGAGGCGCGCGCGGCGCTGACGCTGCGGTTGGTCGGTGGGTTGACGGTCGAAGAGATCGCGCGCGCCTTCCTGTCGAACGAAGCCACGATCGCGGCGCGGATCACGCGGGCGAAGAAGGCGATCGCCAAAGCGGGGGTGGCTTTCGAGGTGCCGCGCGGGGCGGAGCTGCAAGCGCGGCTGGGGTCGGTGCTCGAGGTCGTCTATCTGATCTTCAACGAAGGCTATGCCGCGACCGCGGGGCCATCGCTCGTCCGTCCGCCTTTGTGCGCCGAGGCGCAGCGGCTGGGGCGCATCCTCGCTGGGCTGATGCCCGAGCAGCCCGAGGTGCTGGGATTGCTCGCGCTGATGGAAATCCAGGCGTCGCGGCTGGCGGCGCGGGCCGGGCCCGATGGGCGCTTCGTCCCGCTGACCGAGCAGAACCGGGCGCGGTGGGACCAGTTGTTGATCCGCCGCGGGCTGAATGCGCTCGATCGCGCCGGGGCGCTGGGTGGAGCCGATGGGCCTTATGCGCTGCAGGCAGCGCTCGCGGCGTGCCATGCGCGGGCGCGGTCGGCGGAGGACACCGACTGGCAGCGTATCGCCGCGCTCTACGACCGGCTGGGGCAGGTGATGCCGTCGCCCGTGGTCGAGCTCAATCGCGCGGTTGCGTACAGCATGGCCTTCGGTCCAGAGGCGGGATTGCAGTTGATCGACACGATCGCCGAGGCGGCTGCACTCAATAATTATGCGCCATTGCCCGCGGCGCGCGGCGATTTCCTGTTCCGGGCCGGGCGGCGGGGCGAGGCGAGAACAGAGTTCGAGGCGGCGGCGGCTTTGTCGAGCAACGAGCGCGAACGCGACTTCCTTCTCGCGCGCGCGGCGGCGTGCGCCGAATGACGGCGGTTCGTATCGAGACGATCGGGGTCGAGGCGCAGCCGCTTGTTATTCTCGATGATTTTGCGCCCGATCCCGATGGCTTGCGAAGCTTTGCGCAGACGGGCGATTTTACCCCGGCGCTCAATCATTTTCCGGGCGTGCGGGCGGCGCTCCCAGCCGACTATCTAACGACCCAGCTCCCGGTCATTGCGGCAGCGGCCGCCGAGGCGTTCGGGCGGACGGGGCCGATCACCGTCGTCGATGCGAGCTTTTCGATTGTGTCGACGCCGACGGGCGAACTGACCATTCCACAGCGCCTGCCGCACATCGACGCCTTCACCGACGATCGTATCGCGCTCGTCCATTATCTGTCGCCGGAAGGCGGCGAGGGCACCGCCTTCTTTCGACACCGCGCGACGAGGTTCGAAACGGTCGACGAAACAAAGCGCGATCTGTTCTTTCGGCACCTCGACATCGAAATGCGCCACCGCGGGGTGCCGCCGCCTGAATATGTGCTGGGCGATACGCCGCTGTTCGAATGCATCCGCAGCGAACCGGCGCGCTATAATCGCGCGCTGCTCTATCGGAGCTGGAACCTCCACAGCGGGGCGATCTCACCGGACAACGCGCTGTCGGCGGACCCCGGGGCGGGGCGGCTGACGGTGACCGGCTTTTTCTCGATCGCTTAGTGCGGTGTCCGCCGCGATTTCGGCACGGCTGCGCGACGGTTTCGGGCCGCTGTTCCGGAACGGGACAACGGCCCGTCGCACTTCGGTGTAAGTGAAGCGACGGACGCCCTATGGGCCCGCGCCTTCCCATTGAAAACCGGACGATAACCTGTGGCCTTTTCGACCCGCACCCTGTTCCCCGCCGCGCTTGTCGCGACCGCACTGACGCTGCCCGCTCTTGCCCAAAGCAAACCAATCACCGGCATCGATGCGCTGCGCGAGTGGAATCTCGTCGTGCTCGGTAACCTCGAATCCTCGTCCGAGGTCGAAGGGCGGACGTTCGTCGGCGGCAACCTCGGCGGCAATTCGTCGAACTACGGTATCCGTACCACGACATCGCCGAACGGGCAGCCGGGGCTGACCGTCGTCGGCAATGTCACGGGCAGCCACAAGAATCTGAACAACGGATCGGGCGCGGTGATCGGCGGCAATGTGTCGAGCGGCTTCAACCTCAACGGGCCCAACCAGACGGTCAAGGTCGGCGGGACGATCAGCAATACCAACGTCAACCAGAACACCGTCATTTCGAACCTCGACGCGAGCAATCCCGGGTTCGGGCTGGCGCTGCAACAACAGAAAACCGATCTGAAGGGCAGCATGGGCAGCCTGTCGTTCGAGATGGGCACGCTCAAATCGAACAGCCAGCTGACGGTGCAGGGTAATCGCGGCACCTTTACTGCGCAGCCCAACGCGCAGGGCCTTGCGGTGTTCAACATCACCGCGGCCGACCTCGACAAGATCGGCGAGATCCAGTTCAACCTCAACGGTGCCGATACCGCGATCGTCAATGTCAGCGGCCGGTCGATCAACCTCAACGACAATTTCCTCGGCGGCACGAATAATCTGGGCGAACGGGTGATCTGGAATTTCCCCGAGGCCGAGAATCTGACGCTGAGCACGGCGTGGGGCGGATCGGTGCTCGCGCCGCTCGCCGATGCGGAAACGCGCAATTACATTCAGGGATCGGCGGTGTTCGGCAATCTCAAGCAGAATGGCGAGATGCATATCGGGACGTTCAAGGGCGGCTATACGGCGTCGCCGCCAAGCGGCGGTTCAAGCGGCGGCGACAGCTCGACCGGCGGCGGGGCGACGCCGGTGCCCGAGCCGGGGATGGTCGGCCTGTTCGGGCTGGGGGTTGCGGCACTGATGCTGCGGCGCCGCCGCCGGGGCTAATAGCCCCCCTGCGCGCCCGGCGGGCGATAGAAGCGGTGGCGGGTGACCGCGCCGTCGATGATATGACCGCGCAGCCGCAGGCGCATTTCCTCGGCGCCGGCGGGGGTGGTGCAGATGAGGCGGGTGCCGCCCGATTGCAGCGGTTCGATCGCGCTGATGCTGACGCCTTGCGACAGGCAGATTTGCTTCACCTCGGCTTCGGGGAGCGCGAGATTCATCGCGCGGCTCATTCGAAGCCCGGATCGCGCGCCCAGGCACGGATCGCGGTGGCAACCTGTTCATAGCCGGTATCGCTGGCGGTCGCGACCGCGAGCGGGCGGCCGCCGAGTTCGGCGTTTTCGGTGTTGAGGAAGGCGATTGCGGGATCGCGCCCGCCCATGGTCAGGAAGGCGAGCTGGCTGATATCGCCCTGGCGCCGCGCGTCGTCGCGGGGAAGCGGGGTGCGCTTTGGGCGAAAGAAGCTGTTCGACCGCGCCTTTGCGGGGCTTGGGTTCTCGTCGGCGACGACCGGGTCGGCGGGGCTGGTTTCGGGATTCATGGCGCGCGGCTCCTCCTTGTAAGCGGGAGCGCGCACGTCTCTCAGTCGCGGCGGCCTACGAAGAACGCGTGCCGCGATAATGTTTATATGGGGACTCGGTTGGGACATTGTAAGGCACCGCCGGGAATGATCCCCGGCGGTGCGCTTTGGTCAGGCGGCGACCTCCGCGAGCGGGCGGACGGCGCGTGGACGGCGGTCGGGGCCAACCGCGACGAAGATGAAGACCGCCTGCGTGACCTTGTTATCCTCGTCGGCGTGGCGGTCGCGTGCCCAGGCCTCGACCTCGACGTGCATCGAGGTGCGGCCGACTTTGACGAGGCGGCCGAACACCGACACCTCGTCGCCGACGAAAACGGGGCGATGGAAGGACATGCCTTCCACCGAGATCGTCACCGCGCGGCCGCGTGCGTGGCGCGAGGCCACGGATGAGGCCGCGAGGTCCATCTGCGCCATCAGCCAGCCACCGAAAATATCACCATAGACATTGGCGTTGGCGGGCATCGCGGTGACGCGGACGGCGGGCTGGCCGTCGGGCATGATTGCCTCAGTTTGCATCATAGGCCTCCTTGATGCGGGCCTTGGTACGCATCGCCTGCGCCGCGGCGACCATCGCGACGAGCGCGGGGCGCACCTCGTCCCATTTGCGCGTCTTGAGCCCGCAGTCGGGGTTCACCCAGATCTGCTGCGGCGGGACATGCTTACCGGCCAGCGTGAGAAGATCGGTCATCTCGCGCTCGGCCGGGATGCGCGGGCTGTGGATGTCGTAGACGCCGGGGCCGACCTCGTTCGGGTAGGCATAGCTGGCGAAGGCATCGAGCAACTCCATCTGCGACCTAGCGGTCTCGATCGAGATGACGTCGGCGTCCATCGCGCCGATTGCGCGGATGATGTCGTTGAATTCGGAATAGCACATATGCGTGTGGATCTGCGTGTCGTCGCGGACGCCGCTGGCGGTGATGCGGAAGCTTTCGACCGCCCAGTCGAGGTAATGCTGCCATTCGCTGCGGCGAAGGGGGAGGCCTTCGCGCAGCGCGGCCTCGTCGATCTGGATGATCGCGGCGCCTGCAGCTTCGAGATCCTGCACCTCGTCGCGAATGGCGAGCGCGATCTGGCGGCAACTCGTCTCGCGCGGCTGGTCGTCGCGGACGAACGACCAGTTGAGGATGGTGACGGGGCCGGTGAGCATGCCCTTCATCGGGCGGTCGGTCTGGTCCTGCGCATAACGCCACCAGCCGACGGTCATCGGGGCGGGACGCGAGACGTCGCCGTATAGGATCGGCGGGCGGACGCAGCGCGAGCCATAGCTTTGCACCCAGCCGGCGCGGGTGAAGGCGAAGCCCGCGAGCTGCTCGCCAAAATATTGCACCATGTCGTTACGTTCGAACTCGCCGTGGACGAGGACGTCGAGGCCGATCTCCTCCTGCCATTTGACCGCGGCGCGCGTTTCGACGCGGAGATATTGGTCGTAGGCGGCATCGTCGATTTCGCCCTTGATATACGCGGCGCGGGCTTTGCGGACTTCGGGGGTCTGCGGAAAGCTGCCGATGGTGGTGGTGGGGTAGGCGGGGAGCGCGAGGCGTTTTTGCTGCGCTTCGCGGCGGGCGGCGAAGGGCGAGGTGCGGTTGGTTGCGCTTTCGTCGAGCGCGGCGAGGCGCTGGGCGACTGCGGGGTTGTGGATCTTTGGCGAGGTCTGGCGCGCGAACGCGGCGATGCGCGAGGCCGAGAAGGCAGCGAAGCTCGCGTCTTCGCCTTCGTTGAGCGCCTTGGCGAGCGCGGCGAGTTCCTCGATCTTTTGCACCGCGAAGCTCAGCCATTGCGCGATTTCGGGGTCGAGCGAGGTTTCGAGTGCGAGATCGACGGGGGTGTGGAGGAGCGAGCAGGAGGGCGCGATGATGAGGTCGCGTTTGCCGGCCAGCTCCTTGAGGCGCCAATAGAGGTCGGGGAGGTTGGCGCGCCAGATGTTGCGGCCGTCGATCACGCCGAGCGAGAGCAGGACGTGCGGCTGGAGCTTGGCGAGCGCGGGTTCGAGCTGATCGGGCGCGCGGACGAGGTCAAGGTGGAGACCGTGGACCGGGAGGTCGGCGACGAGGTCGAGGTTGTCGCCGAGGCCGCCGAAGTAGGTGGTGAGCATGAGTTTGGGCCCGCGGGTGGCGAGACGGGCGTAGGCGCGCTCGAACGCGGTGCGCTGTTCGGCGCTGAGGTCGAGGACGAGGCAGGGTTCGTCGATCTGGACCCATTCGGCGCCGGCCTTGGCGAGGCGGGCGAGGATTTCGGTATAGGTGTCGAGGAGTTGCGGCAACAAGGCCAGCGGTTCGACCGCCTTGCCCTTGGCGAGCATCAGATAGCTGACGGGGCCGAGGAGAACGGGACGGGTCGTGTAGCCGAGCGCCTTGGCTTCCTCAAATTCGTCGAAGATCTTGGTCGAGGTGATCTTGAACGTCTGGCCGGCGGTGAGTTCGGGAACCATGAAATGATAGTTGGTGTCGAACCATTTGGTCATTTCCTGAGCGGTGGTGTCGTGGCTGTGGCCGCAGGCGGCGGGCCCCTGGGCGCCGCGGGCCATGGCGAAATAGAGGTCAGGGTCGACGGTATCGCCGGCCCAGTCGTAGCGGGGCGGGACGGCGCCGATCAACGCGCTGGTGTCGAGCACATGGTCGTAGAGCGAGAAGTCGTTCGACGGCAGGATGTCGGCGCCGAGCGCCTTCTGGCGCGCCCAGCCCGCGACGCGGAGGCCCGATGCGGCGGACTGGAGTTCGGCGAGGGTCGATTTGCCCGCCCAATAGCTTTCGAGCGCGAATTTGAGCTCGCGGCGGAGGCCGATGCGGGGGAAGCCGAGGGTGGCGACGCTGACAGTCATTTTCAAACACCTTGCAAGGGGCAAGGCGCCGGGCAGACGCGTACGCACGGGACTCCGCGCCCGCAAAGCAAGGGTCGGGCGCAGCCATGCATGCGGCCTGACCGGGCACCCCGCCGGAGGACGTATCTGACGAGGCAGGTCTCCTGGCTCACGGATCGACGCGGCGGTCTGGCCTTCCCGGTCCCTTGCCGGACCAGTGACACGTATCGACCGCCGCTCACCGCTTACAGTTGCGGGGGCAGCGCCGGCTTTGAACCGGCTTCCCGTCTTAGCTCCGTGCCCGGGTAGCGGACGCGGAGAACCTCGACAGCTTGAAACATAGCGCGGCTGCCGCGGCTGTCAACAGGGATATAAAGAATTCTTTATATGCATATCTAGGAGCGGACGGCCGACGGCCGCCCGCTCGCTATTTTGCGTCAGAAACGCTCGCCGACCAGTTCTTCGCTCTTGGCCCACAGCGCCTTGGCGTTGTCGGGGTCGATCGCATAGGCGCGGACGCCGGCGCGGAGGCCATCGTCGTCGGCGAGTTCGGCGACGTGGCAATCCTCGAGATAGCGCCCGCCGACCTCGGCCGGATCGGCGACCGCCGCGGCCCAGACCGAGGTCGCGGCGCCCTGCGGGATTGACTTGAATTCGAACACGGGCTCGCCCGCTGCGATCGCATTGGCGTTGAGCTGTTCGACGAGCGCTTCGATCGCGCCCTCGTCGAGGTGGCGGCCAAGCTCGGTGTGGATGCCGCCCGGGTGGAGCGCGATGCCGCGCACGCCGCGATCCTTGTGGCGGCGGTCGAACTCGACGGCGAAGAGGATGTTCGCGGTCTTCGAACGGCCATAGGCGGCCCAGGGCTCATAATCGCCGGCGTCGAAGTTCGGATCGTCGAGGTTCACGTCGGAGAAGCGATGCCCCGACGAGGCGAGGCTGACGAGGCGGCCGCCGTCCTTGATCAGCGAAGCGATGCGGTTGACGAAGGTGAAGTGGCCGAGGTGATTGGTGCCGAACTGCGTCTCGAACCCGTCTTCGGTCTTGCCGAAGGGCGCGGCCATCACGCCGGCGTTGGTGATGACGACGTCGAACTTGCGGCCGTCGGCGTTGAGCGCGTCGGCGGCGGCGCGGACGCTGGTCAGCGAGGCGAGGTCGAGCTGGATCAGCTCGAAGCTGCCGCCGCCGGCCTTCGCTGCGTCGCGCACTTCGGCGGTCGCGCCCTCGGCCTTGGTCAGATCGCGCGCGGCGCCAACGACATCGGCGCCATGGGCGGCGAGCGCGCGGGCGGTTTCGACGCCGAGCCCGGCCGAGACGCCGGTGACGAGGAAGCGCTGGCCCGACAGGTCGACCCCGGCGAGGACGTCGTCGGTGGTCGATTTCGCGTTGAACTGGGTCATGGAAAACTCCTTGGATGATGCAGGGCGGAGGGGATTGCCCTGACCCGAGCAAGATAGGCGCCGCGCCCGCCACTTCGCTGCCCGATCATGGCATCCGCTTGCCTGTTCCTCTCAAAGCGAAAGCGCGCGGATGGGCGCGTCTTGCGCGCGGGCGCGCGAAGGCCGATGTGGGGGCGATGCAGGACAGGCTCGACTCGATATGCGCTCAGGTGCTGCGGCACGCGGTTTCTCCCTATTATGAGTCGCCGGTTCCGCGCCTCGTCGTCGCGACGCAATGCGCGCCGACGAGCGGGGTTGCGACGGTTTACGAACCCGTCACCTGCCTGATCCTGCAAGGCACGAAGCAGGTGGTGATCGGCGATCAGGTGCTGCGATACGACGCGTCGAGCTATTTCGTCGCCTCGCTCGACCTGCCCGCGGTGGGCCGCGTGGTCGAGGCGAGCCCCGACAAGCCCTATGTCGCCGCGGCGCTGCGCATCGACCGCAGCGCGCTCGCCGACCTGATCGCGAGCATGGACCCCGCGAGCATCGGCCATACGCCGCCGGGCGACCTCGCGGGCTTTGCCGTCGCGTCGGTGACCGAGGAGCTGGTAGAGGCGTGGGCGGGGCTGCTCGGGCTGCTCGACCGGCCGGGCGACGTCGCGATGCTGGCGCCGATGCGCGAGCGCGAGATCCTCTATCGCCTGCTCCAGGGGCCGCTGGGGCATCAGCTGTGCGCCATTGCGCAGGAGGACAGCCGGCTGTCGCGGGTGCGGCGCGCGATCCTGTGGATGCACGAGCATTTCGACAAGATGCTGCCGACTGCGACGCTGGCGGAGATTGCGGGGATGAGCACGGCCTCCTTCCATCGGCATTTCAAGGCCGCGACCGCGATGAGCCCGCTGCAGTTCCAGAAGACGCTGCGCCTGCACGCGGCGCGGCGGTTGCTCGCTGGCGGGGCTGAGGCGAGCCGCGCCGCTTACTCGGTCGGTTACGAGAGCGCGTCGCAGTTCAGCCGCGAATATGCCCGCGCCTTCGGCCTGCCGCCGTCGCGCGATGCCGAACGGCTGCGCGGCGCGGCGATGGCGGTCGCCGCCGCCTGAGCCCCTCTCAGCCGAGCGCATTGCCCATGCGGATCAGCGGCACCTGGGCGCCGTTCGGCCCCGGCGCTTCGATCCGCTCGATCACTTCATAACCGCACGCGCTGTAGAGCGGCTCGCCCGACAGCGTCGCCATCATCTCCGCGCGGCGGAAGCCCGCGGCGCGCGCGGCGTCCTCGCACAAGGTCATCACCAGTCGCCCGACGCCGCGGCGCGCGAAATCGGGGTGGGTGTACATCGCGCGGATGCGCGCGGCGTCGGTCGCGGGATCGAGCGGGGCGGGATCGCGCAGATCCTTGCTATGGTCGCCGCCATAGAGCGTCGCGCGGTGCGACCAGCCGCCGCAGCCCGCAATCCGGCCGTCCTCCTCGACGATGAAATAGGTGCCGTCGGCGATCAGTTGGGTGTCGAGCCCCATCACCGCGTTGCTCGCGGCAATCTGTTCGTCGGTGAGGAAGCCCTTTTGCAGCTCGGCGATGGCGAGCGCCATCACGGCGCGGAGCGCCTCGAGATCGGCGGGGGTGGCGAGGCGGTGGGTGAACATGCGCCTCCTATAGGCGGCGCGGCGCGGGCGTCCAGTTGTCCCCGATCCCGTCCGTCCCGCGTCTCACCTCAGCCGCGCCGCTGGAACCGCCGGATGAGCCGGAAGACGCCATGAGCGAGCAGGATCAGGAGCGTGCCGGCCACCACCACCGCAATTGCCAGCGTCTGCACGTCTCGCCATTCGGGCGGAAGCGCATTCGACGGCGCACCCAAAGCGACATAGACGATGAGCAGGACGCCGAGCCACAGCCAATCCCGCACGCTGAGCGCAAAGCCGCGCGCGATCTTTTCGTGGCGCGCGAGCGCACGCACCGGCGCGCGCTGTTCGAGCCGGTGCCACACGCGATATTTGAAGCGGGCACGGATGATGCGCTGCGCGATCGCGGTGAACCACCAGCCGAACGCCGAGAGCAGCGCGAGCCCGGCGAACAGCGGTATCCGGTATTTGACGCCGAGCGTGCCGAACAGGATCAGCAGCACGACCGACGCCCAGACCGAATAGCCGAAGCGGCGCGCGTGCCGGTCGGCGAGCGCGACGAACTCGCTGAAGAAGCGCACGGCCTCGTCTTCGGACACCACGCGCCCTTCGCCGCCGGGCGACGTCGAAAAGACAAGGTGCCCGGACTCCCGGCGAAAGCAGGTGTAAAAGCCAGCCTTCTCGTATTCGAGCGATGCGTTTTGTGCGGCCATCGGCGGTTTCTATCCATCCGGGGGTAACGATCGCCCTAACGCGGTGACGCGCTCGCCTTGTCAGGCAGGCTGCGGTTCTCCTCGCGCATCACGCTGGTTATCTCCTCATGCCCCCGGATGCGCGGTCGAGCAGTTCGTCGACGAGCCGCCCGCGCGCGATCAGCAGCGCCGCGGCGCAGCCGAGCCTGAACGCCGCGCCCTCGGGCCGCTGCTTGAGCTGATAGACGGCGGACGGCGACATGCCGACCTTGGCCGCGGAAATCTTCACCGACCCGTTGGTGGCGAAGGCTTCGAGAAAGTCGCGCTGGAGCCGCGACGTCCAGTGATAGCTGCGGGGGGCGGGGATGGTGGCGGGATTATGCGCGGCGTCGTCCATCGATTCGTCCTTTCGGTTAGGTGAAACTGATAGAATGAACCGCATAGGTGAAATGTAGGAAAGAAGGAAATTAGCATTTGCGGCGAAAATCACGGAATGTCTATTAACTTGACAATCAAAATGTCAAGTCTATAGTCAAGCATCTCCTCAAGGGGAATGTTATGTCGAATGTTGTTCAGCTTCCACGGCCTCTTCGCCTTCGCCCCTCGCCGGCTAGGTTGGGACATTATCTCCGCGTGGGTCGGAATGATCACGTAGTAATCGCTGATTTGCTAGCGGGTGGAGAGCGATCTTATCTGGGCGTGGTGATTGACGCGCAACATGCGCACCGACACCGCGAGTTGATCGCCGCCGCAGGCCAGCGAGGATTGGATGTGATTCTTGACACCAAATCCCAGCCTGCTGCTTTCGTCGGCGGGTTTAGCCGTGGCCTAGGAGCACTGCCTTGGGGGCTTGGCAGGCAAGCTGTACTGGCAGATTACTCAGGTGCTGAAGGAATGCGTCGCGCAGATGAAATTGCGCAGTTCGTCAACGATCACGGGCTATCAGCGGTTATCGCTCCGACGCATCTCATTTCGAGTATCAATGACCCTTGGTTTGATACCGATCGTCGCGTAGCGGCACGGCTGCGCGGGTTGCTTCCCAGCGGAGTGGCGTTGATATATTCTTTGGCTATTCCGATGCAGTTGTTGAGGAATGCCGCCGAGCGCGATGCTTTGATGGCGGGCCTTCGCGAAGTCGAAATGGATGCTCTTTGGCTGAAGATTGAAAACTTTGGGGCCGACGCAACCGGTGAGAAGGTAAGAGCATATATCGAAGCGGCAGAGTCGTTTCATCAACTCGGCGTTCCTCTGATCGCTGATCATGTCGCGGGCATGCCATCATTGGCTACGCTGGCGTTTGGAGCAGTCGGAGGCATCGCGCATGGCGTTATGATGTTTGAGGGTTTTAAGCCTTCGAGTTGGCGTAATCCGCGGACCGGTAGTCCTCGAGCCCCCGCTCCCCGCGTCTATTTGCAGGGCTTGGATATGCTTGTTAGCCGCGAGCAGGCGGCGATGTTCTTGGATCATTCCACTCGCGTTCGCGGTCAGCATGCTTGCAGGGATCCGCGTTGTTGTCCTCGCGGGCATCGCGACATGATCGAGCATCCGGCTAGGCATTATTGCTACACGCATGCCCGGCAGGTAGAGGCGCTGAACTCCATCCCGGCGGCACGAAGAATTAGCGAGTTCATGGATACTTTGGTTCGCCCGCAGTCCGACGCACTTGCTGCTGCCGCGTCACTCAGGCTTGGCGATGAGAAGTTTGTCGAAACTTTACAAAAACGACACCGAAATATGGGGCGTATGCGTGGGGTCCTAGCTCATATGGCTGAGACATATGAACCCACGTCAGTTGCACAAAGCCCGCTATCTCGCGAGCAACGCGAGCGAGAGTGAGCAGGGATTTAGAATGCGGGGTAAGTTTGAAAAGTAGGAATGAGTCATGACAGCCGTTGCAAGAAAGCTAGATTCTCTTCGAGAGAAAGGTGGCATGCGACATGTAGATGTCGCAAATTTGCTTGGAACGCGCCCGGAAACGGTTTCGCGCTGGAACCAAGGAAAAGCGTATCCACATGCTGGGACTGAGAAGGAGCTTCTCGAGCTAGAGTATATCGTTGACCAGTTAAGCGATTTTTATGAGCCAAACGAAGCGCGGCAGTTCATATTTTCGCGTCAGCGTTTACTTGATGGCATTTCGCCTGCGGAGCTTATAAAGAATGGAAAGATTGATGATGTAATTTCTCTCGTTGGTAAGATGCGAGATGGGGTATATTTCTGAAGTGCACTCTCTTCCGCATGATCCAGATCTTGTCGACAAACTAACCGGCTTTGGACTTCGCCGGTTTGAAGGCACAGTCTGGCGTGCGACAAGGCTCAATCAAGACCCGATTGCATTTTCCTACAACGGCGGACGCTGGGCGCCTCCCTCAAGTTATCAATCGGTCCCGGTTCTTTACACTAGCTTTGAACGAGATGCTGCAATAGCGGAGATGAGCAGTTGGCTATCGATGCTCACTCCGCGCCCTACCAAGCCCATTCTCGTTCATCGACTCAATGTAACCGCAGCCGAGGTGGTGACTTTAGACACTGCGGCTCTTGCTGATTTGGGCATAGACCAAAGCAACTATGGTGATCGGACATACGCAGCAATGGGCCAAGCCCCGCCGTCGAGAAGTCAAGAGGTCGGTGCGGCTCTTAGCTTTTTAGGAATTGACGGTCTGGTCGTCCCTTCGGCCCGGTGGCCGGGCAACAATCTCGTGTTATTCGATAATCTCGATCATCAGATCGAGATCGACGCATCTGAAAGCGAAGAGGTGAACTGGACCTCGCCCTAACTTCTAAGCTCCATTCGCCGCCGACAAAATCGCCCGCACACTCGCCGTCGCGACGTCGGTGTCCAGTCCGCACCCGAACAGGCTCTTTCCGTCCGCGGTGCGGCATTCGACATAGGCCGCGGCCTGCACGTTGCTGCCCTGGCCGATCGCGTGCTCGCTATAGTCGACGATGTCCATGATCGGGCCACCTGACTCCGCGAGCGCGGCGATGACGCTGCTCATCAGGCCGTTGCCGCGGCCGCTGACGCTGCGCGTCGCGCCGTCGATGGTGAGCTTGCCGGCGAAGATGCGGTCGGTGCCCGCGCCTTGTCCCTTGGCATGGCTCTCCGACCAGTCGACGAGCTGGAAGCGCTTGCCCTCGGTGACCAGATAGGCGTGGTCGAAGGCGCCCCAGATATCCTCGGCGCCGAGTTCGCGGCTCGTCTCGTCGGCGAGCGCCTGGACGACATGGCTGAAGCTTGCCTGCATTTTCTTGGGCAGTTTCAGGCCCTTGTCCTGTTCGAGCACCCACGCGACGCCGCCCTTGCCCGACTGGCTGTTGACGCGGATCACCGCTTCATAGCTGCGGCCGAGGTCGGCGGGGTCGATGGGCAGATAGGGGACTTCCCAGCGCTCGTCATTCTGGCGCTCGCGCGCGGCGAAGCCTTTCTTGATCGCGTCCTGATGGCTGCCCGAAAAGGCGGTGTAGACGAGCTCGCCGCCATAGGGGTGGCGCGGGTGCACCGGGAGCCGGTTGCAATATTCGACCGTCTGGATGACCTCGTCGATGTTCGAGAAGTCGAGTTCGGGGTCGACGCCCTGCGTGTACATGTTGAGCGCGATGGTGACGAGGCAGGTGTTGCCGGTGCGTTCGCCATTGCCGAAGAGGCAGCCCTCGACGCGGTCGGCGCCCGCGAGCAGGCCGAGCTCGGCCGCCGCGACGCCGGTGCCGCGGTCGTTGTGGGTGTGCAGGCTCAGGATCGCGGCGTCGCGGTTGGGGAGGTTCTTGCCGAAATATTCGATCTGGTCGGCGTAGATGTTCGCGGTCGAGGCCTCGACCGTCGCGGGCAGGTTGAGGATGATCGGGTTGTCGGGGGTGGGGGCCAGCACCTGCATCACCGCCTCGCACACCTCGATGCTGAAATCGATCTCGGTCGTCGAGAAGCATTCGGGGCTGTACTGGAAACGCCAGTTGGTCTGCGGCAGGCGCGCGGCATTGTCGCGGAGCTGCTTCGCACCGTCGATCGCGATCTGCTTGATGTCGGCCTTGTCCATGCCGAAGACGATCTTGCGCCACGCGGGAGCGACGGCGTTGTAGACGTGGACGATCGCGGTTTTTGCGCCCGCGAGGCTGTCGAAGCTGGTGCGGATGAGGTCGGCGCGCGACTGGGTCAGGACCTGCGGGGTGACGTCGTCGGGGATGCGGCCGTTCTGGACGAGGCCGGAGATGAAGTCATACTCGGTTGCGCCGGCGCTGGGGAAGCCGACTTCGATTTCTTTCAGGCCGATGCGGACGAGCAGGTCGAAGAAACGCGCCTTTTTCTCGGCATCCATCGGGTCGATCAGCGCCTGATTGCCGTCGCGCATGTCGGTCGAAAGCCAGATCGGCGCCTTGGTGGTGACGCGGCCGGGCCATTCGCGGTTCGCGAGCGGAATCTGCGGAAAGGCGCTATACTTGACCGAGGGGTCGCGGAGCATGGTCATGGGGTGGGTTCTTCTTCCGGTGGTTGCGATGCTGTGTCGATCGGACCCTTGAGCGGGTGGCCGCGACTAGCGCGCAGCCAGTGTCACGCCCAAGGGCGTGTAAGTCGCAGAAGAAGAAGGGCGTTGCCGCGCATGGGCAGGCTATTGGTTTAAAATGTCGCCAGATGCAAGAGGGGAATGCGAAAATTGCGTCGCGGGGGGCTCAGCCCTTTACCCATTCCACCTTCGGATCGTTGAAATCGACGACGTCGGCGAGTTCGAGGACGTTCGGATAGCCATAGCCGACGAGATTGATGAAGGTCTGTATATTGAGCGCGAGCGGTGCCGATTTGAGCGGCACGGGGCTCTTGTGGTTCGAGAAATTATTGTTGCAATAGATGAGGATGGCGCGGTCGGGATTGGCGCCGATCACTGCGGCGAGGCTTTCGGCGGTGAAGTCGGTGAGCGGGAGGTTGACCGCGCCCTTGATATGGCCGCGCGCAAAGGCGTCCTTCGAGCGGGCGTCGAGGAGGAGGGCTTCGGGTTTCGCGGCCTGTGCCTTGAACGCGTCGAAGGCGATGAGGCGCGTTTCGCGTGCGGGGGCGACGCTGGCGGTGAGCGCCTGGAAAGCGGGATAGTCGATCTGCGGGTTGGCCTGGGCGAAGGCGGGCGTCGCCGTGAGGGCGAGAGCGAGTAGCAGGGTGCGCATGTGGATCCTCCCTTGAATGGAGGGAAGCTACGCCGCCTTGGCTGGCTCTGCGATGAACCGAAAATGTCGCCGGGCCGCGAGGTCTCCCGCGGCCCGGCGCAGTGCAGGGGATCGTCGGGGAGCGAGCGTCAGGCGGCTTCGCTCTCGTCGTCCTCGTCCCAGGGTTCGAAGATCTCGTCCTCGATCAGATTGTCGATCGCGTGGACGCGCACGGCGATGCACCAGTCCTGCAGCGGACCTTCCCATGCAGCCTCGACTTCGCTGAGCACTTCGGCGGCGTCGGAAGGGCGATCGCCGACGAGGTCGAAATCCTGCACGCCGTCGTCGGGCGGGGTGATGGTGACGTGCGGTTCGAGCCGGACATTGGTCCAGCCCGCGGTGGGGGCGAGGCCCTCGACCTCGACGATCAGCAGCGGATTTTCCTCGTCGCCGTCGATCGAGGCGTTCACTTCGACAATTTCGCGTACCAGTTCGCTCATCACACGGCTCCTGTACGAAAAGGGGCGGGACCATCGCTGGGCCCGCCCCGTTCATACGCAGCGCGTGTGACAGATTGGGTGCGCTTACTGTTTTTCGAACGCGGCGTGGATTTCGAGTTCGACGGCGTCGCTGACATAGGGGATGCCCATGTTGATGCCGAAATCGCTGCGCTTGATCGTGGTTTCGGCCTCGAAGCCCACGGTTTCCTTCTTGTTCATGCCGACGCCCGCGCCATGGAAATCGACGTCGAGGGTGACGGGCTTGGTCACGCCGTTGAGCGTGAGGTTGCCCGCGACCTTGGCTTCGTCGCCGTCGGCGTCGACAACGACGCTGGTCGAGACGAATTTGGCGTCGGCGGGGGTCGCGCCGAAGAAGTCGGGCTTGCCGCCATCCTTGCCTGCGCGCAGCAGGTGGCTGGTGAGGCCGGCGTTGGCGGTGGTGACCTTTGACACCGGGATCGTCACATCGACCTTGGACGCGGCGGGGTTCTTGGGATCGAGGACGAGCGTGCCGGTCACGTCGCCGAAGATGCCGGTATATTTGCTGAAGCCGAGGTGATCGACTTCCCAGACGACCATCGTGTGGCCAGAATCGGCGGCGTAGGTGCCCGCGGTAACGCGCGTCTTGTCGGGCGCGCCGGGCGCGCTGGCGCCCTGCGCGAGGACGATCGGGGTCGCGACGACGGCGACGAGAGCGGCGGCGGCGTAGGGGAGGATGCGGCGCATGGGAAATCTCCTGTATGGGGAGGCGGAAGCTAGGCGAAGGCGCCCGGCGGCGTCAATAAGCCCCGGAGAAACGCAGCGTTTCGGATCGGGTTGCTGCATGCACATCGTCGCAAGACGCTTGTGCGCCGCGCCGTTTCATGCTGCAACGCAGCGAAGCAAGGAAAGCTGGGCGCGAAGGCTGGGGGGCCGACGTCGATGGATAGCTTATTCGCCCGGGAAGCGGGCGAGGTTGAAAATGCCTTTCTGGCGGCGCCGTTCGAAGAGGATGGCTGGAATGTCGCGTTGCGCCTGTTCGCGCGGCGGACGGGATCGTCGCGTGCGCAATTGCTGGGGCTTGGCGATGAGGCGACGCTGTTCAACTTCATGCCCGACATCGATCCCGCCTATCAGCGCGAATTCATGGAAATCGAAGGGTGGCGCCCCGAGGTCAACTGGCGCGTCGCCGCGAGCGGACGGCCGCTCGAGATATTGAGCGAGGCGCATTACGATATCGTCCGCCAACATAGCGGCACCGACGATTATGAGGATCATATCCGCCGCTGGGACGGGGTGCACGGCTGTCAGACGGCGCTGGTCGAGGGCGAAGGGTTGCTGGTCGGGCTGGCGGCGCTGCGTTCCGAGCGGGAGGGGCGCAGCAGCGAACGCGACCAAAAGCTGTTCGCGGCGGGCGCGAGCTATGCGCTGGCGGCGGTGCGGATGCAGCAGGCGATGGCGCGGCGCGGCGCAGCGATGACCGTCGGCGCGTTCGATGCGATCGGCGTCGCGGCGTTCCTGATCGACCGGCATGGCGCGGTCGCGGCACTGTCGGCAGCGGCCGAGGCGATCGTCGGCGACGACGGGGCGCTGCGCCTGCGCCGCGGACGGCTGGGTGCGGTGCGGCGCGATGCCGATACGCTATTGCAGGCGGCGCTGGCGCGCGTGATGAATGGTGCGGCGATGGAGCAACACTGGATCGCCTCGCCACGGGATGGCGAGGGTAGCGGCGGCTTGCTGTGCGAAATGTTCCGCCTGCCGCGGCGCGAATGGGATTTCGGTTTCGACCCGCGCGTGCTGGTCGTCGCGCGGCGCGCGGCGGATATCCCGATGATGCGGACCGTGCCGCTGCGCGCGGCGCTGGGCCTGACCGAGGCCGAGGCAGCGATCGCGCTGCGGCTGGCGAATGGTGAGGCGCGCGAGGAGATCGCCGCGCAACGCGGCACGAGCGCGCAGACGCTGGGCACCCAGATCAAGTCGATCCTGCGCAAGAGCGATGTCGCCCGCGAGGCCGAACTGACGGCGCTGGTGAACCGGTTGTTGCGGTAAGCGAGGAAAGGATACCGACGGCGGGTCGCTAGCCGCCGATATCCCCCAGCCGGACGTCAGCGCCACGGGTGTGACCACGTCCGGTTTTCGATTGTCCCCACACAATCAAATCCCTCTGACGGGCCCGATATCAGCGATTTAAGGAGGCGGCATACCCCGCGAGGGGTATATGCGACGAGCCGAGTTTGATCGGGAGCGCGCGCCTCAAAGGACGCACAGCGCCAGGCGTCAAGGCGCGCGGCGCGCCTCGAACCACTGGCGCATCGCCGCGGCGGCGCAGCCGGTAAAGCCGTAGGTGCCGACGGGCGAGCAACTGCCGGGGCGCGTGGCGCGGGCGACATTGTCATAGCCCTCGACCGCCGAGGCCCAGCTGCCGCCGCCAACGGGGGCGTCGTCCTTCACCTCTTCGCGCAGTTCCTTGGGCACGCGGTAGCGTTCGGTTTCGGGCTGCTGCGCGCAGACGACGATCTCGTCGCCTTTGGGTTCGGGGCAAGGTTCGTTGCCATAGGTATAGAGGACCGAGGTTCGCTGCGGCGGCTCGGCCGACTGGGCGAGCGAGCTGTCATTCTGTGCGAGCGCGGGCGCGGCGATAGCGAGTATCGCGAAGAGAGGGAGGAGGAGGCCGGCTTTTTTCTTCATTATCAATCGCGTTCCCAGACCCCGTATCCCTGCGGCGCAGATTGGCGGGCGGAGATGAACCTAAGCCGAACCCGTCCGGCGTAACTTATCGTGCTTTTGGGGCCGACGCATAACAGATGGTGACTCGAGAGCGAGAAACCAAGGCCGGCCCTGCTTTTGGGGTGGAAAGCGGACGCCGCGTGACGTAAGTTTTCGATATGGATCAGGATCCCCGTTATCTACAAAATCAGAGTCGGCGGCTCCATTCACTCTATAGGCGCAATCGGCGTTTCCTGAACATATTTGCGACGTTGTGGTCGGTCGCATTCCTGTTCTTATCCTTGTTAGCGACGGTAGATCGCATCGGAGGGCTCGCATGGGGTTATGCAGACGACCTGTGGATTTTTATGGGCTTCGTGCTGTTCGGGGCCATGTTCTGGATATTTGCGAGCCTGATTTCCAAGATCAATCTAGCGTATGTCCGCCATACCTACGGGGCTGAACCCGTAGATTGAGGCTCAGCCAAGGTCCGCAACCGGTCGCTTCCGGTCGTAGCCTTATACAGCGTCGAGCGACGCCTTTATCGCATCCCACACCTGCGCGAGCTCGTCCGGTGTAATGCAATAGGGCGGCATGACGTAGAGCGTGTTGCCGAGCGGGCGGAGCAGGACGCCGCGGTCGCGGTAGAAGGCGATCAGGCGCGGGGCGAGGTTCGAGAGATAACCTGCGTCGGGCACGACGATGTCGAGCGCCGCGATGGTGCCGAGGCGGCGCGGGCCCGCGACGCGCGGGTCATGGCTGAGCAGCGACAGATGCGCCGCCTGCGCGTCGGCTAGCGTATCGATGCGTTGCTGGACGGGCTCGTCGCGCCAGATTTCGAGATTGGCGTTCGCCGCGGCGCAGGCGATCGGGTTCGCGGTGTAGCTCGACGAATGATAGAAGGTTTTGCTGCGGTCGGTCGAGAGGTGGGCCTCGAAGATCGGTTCGATGCAAAGCGTGACCGCGAGCGGCAGCGCGCCGCCGGTAAGGCCTTTCGACAGACAGACGATGTCGGGGATGACGCCCGCCTGATCGCAGGCGAAGCGCGTGCCGGTGCGGCCCCAGCCGGTCATCACCTCGTCGGCGATGAAGAGCACGCCGTGGCGCGCGCAGATGGCGCGCATTTCGGCGAGCACCCATGCGGGGTAGATGAGCATGCCGCCGGCGCCGAGGATCATCGGTTCGACGATGAAGGCGGCGGGTTTGGCGGAGCAGGCGGCTTCGAGCGCGTCGAGCGTGGCTTGTTCCATGCCTTCGTAAGGGAAGGGGATAGTGTCGACGTCGAAAAGCAGGGGCTGCCAGGCGCGGTTGTAGACGCCGCGCTCGCCGACCGACATCGTGCCGATCGTGTCGCCGTGATAGCTGTGCTCGATGACGAGGATGCGGCTGCGCGGCTCGCCGATGTTATACCAATAGCCGAGCGCCATCTTGAGCGCGACCTCGACGCTGGTCGAGCCCGAGTCCGAGAAGAAGACGCGGGTGAGGGGGGCGGGGGTGATGCGGATCAGCTCGGCGGCGAGGCTTTCGGCGGGTTCGTGCGTCCAGCCGGCGAAGATGAGCTGGTCGAGCTTTTCGGTCTGGGCGCGGATTGCGGCCATGATGCGCGGGTGCGCGTGGCCGTGGGTGGTGACCCACCATGACGAGATCGCGTCGATCCAGCTATTGCCGTTCGCGTCGTAGAGTTTGGCGTCTTTGGCGTGAGAAATCAGCGGGATGGGGTCACCGAGGCCGTGCTGGGTGAACGGGTGCCAGACGGGGGAGGTCATGCGAAATTCGTGCGGTCGAAACCGGCGGCGAACGCTTTTGCGAGGGTTTCGCTGTTCAGAGGATCGATGATCGGCAGTCGGCCCAAGCGGCGGACGCCCGAGATGGCGGCGATGATCGCCTCGCTGTCTTCAACCGCGTCGCCGAGAAAGGCGAGGCCGTGGATCGGGACGTTGCGGGTCCGGAGCGCTTCGATCGTCAGCAGGCTGTGGTTGATCGTTCCGAGACTGGTGCGCGCGCAGACGATCACGGGGACCTGCCATTTCGCGAAAAGGTCGGCGTAGAGGGTGGTGCGCGTCACGGGGACGAGCGCGCCGCCGGCGCCCTCGATAATGAGGTTGCCGGGCGGCGGGGTCAGCGTTTCGAGATCGATGTTAACGACGTCAATTTCGGCGGCAAGATGCGGCGAGGCGGGGGTGATAAGGCGGTAGGCTTCGGGGCGGACGGGGACGCCCGCGAGGCGCGCGACGACCTCGGTGTCGGTTTCCTCTTCGAGGCCCGACTGGATCGGTTTCCAGTAGGGCGTGCCAGTGGCCTGCGCCAAAGCGGCGGAAAATATGGTTTTTCCGATGCCGGTGTCGGTGCCGGTGACGACGAAGCGGGTCATGCCGCGGCCATGGCTTCGGCGAGCGCATCGGCCATATCGTCGATGTTATCCTCGTCAACATTGAGCGTGATCGCGATGCGGAGGCGGGCGGTTCCCTGCGCCACGGTGGGCGGGCGGATGCCGCGGATGTCGAAGCCAGCGTTCTGCAGGCTTCCCGCGATGCGCATCGTGCGGTCGTTGTCGCCGATGATGACGGGCAGGATCTGGGTGCCGCTGGCGGGGATGCCGAGGGGCACGAGGCGTTCGGCGGCGTGGCGGACGAGGCTATGGAGGCGCGCCTGCCGCTCGGGCTCGTTCGCGACGATCTCGATCGCCTGGCGGACGAGCCAAGCCATCAAGGGCGAGGGGGCGGTCGAGAAAATGAAGGGGCGGCCGCGGTTGACGATGAAGTCGATGGCAATCGCGGGGGCGCCGAGCAGGGCGCCTTCCGCTCCGAGCGCCTTGCCACAGGTGTGGAGGGTGATCAGGTTGTCGCGGCGCGCGAGACCGTGCGCGAGCCCGGCGCCGCCGGGGCCAAAAACGCCGGTCGCGTGCGCCTCGTCGACGACGAGGATGGCGTCGTGGCGGTCGGCGACAGCGGCGAGATCGGCGAGCGGGGCGCGGTCGCCGTCCATCGAATAGAGGCTTTCGACCGCGATCCACGGCGTTCCGGTGCCGCCAGTTGCGCGCCAGTTGGTGATGGCATCGTCGAAGGATTGCGCGTCGTTGTGCGCAGCGGCGATGGTTCCAGCGCGGCCGAGTTTCATGCCGTCGTGCGCGCTCGCGTGGATCAGCGCGTCATGGACGACAAGGTCGCCGCGCTGCGGGAGCGTCGCGAAGAGCGCGGCGTTCGCTGCGAAACCGGTAGGGAAGAAGAGCGCGGCTTCACTGCCATAATGGCGCGCGGCGTGGGCTTCGAGCGCCTCATGCTCGGCGTGGTTGCCGCGGAGCAGGCGCGAGCCGCCCGAGCCCGCGGGCAGGCCGCGTTCGATGCCCGCGGCGAGCGCGGCGCGGAGAGCTTCGCTGTCGGCGAGGCCCAGATAGTCGTTCGACGCGAAATCGCGGCCAGCGCGCGGCGCGAGGGTGCGGCGGCGGCTTTGGGCGGCGAGCGCCGCGAGGTCGGCGCGGTGGGCGGAGAAGGGAGTGGGGCCCGGCATGGGGGCTCCTTAGGACATGCGATCGAAATGGCAAACCCGCGCGTGCCGCCCTAGCGGTGAGGCAGGGCAAGCATTTCTTCGGCGGTCAATCGATGAGGTTTGGCGACGGGTTCTAGGGTCTTTGCATCGAACAGCGCGCTTCGCCGGCGGTCGCCCGAGACGATGTCCCTGATCATCCGCGGGAAGAATCGGCGCATCAGGGTACCCATGCTCATTGGGGGAAGCGCGCCGGTGTCGCCGATGCCGTCCGCCGTGAAGAGATGGCCGCGCGGCGGGCCCGCGAGGTGGTCGCGCATCGCCGGATCGCAGGCGGCGAGCTGGATCGTGACATAGGGGATCTTGCCGTTCGCATAGCTGTTGAACAGCGGCATTCCGCAGCATGCGGCGTACCAGCGGAGCGTCGGCTTGTCGGTCAGATGGACGCAGGCGAGCTGGTCTCGGCCGGTGTCGATCCGCATGCGCGCGCAGCGCGTCTGATAGAGCGAAGTACCGCCGTGCGCGTCGAGCACGCGTTCGGCGTGGCCGAGATGGTGGGTGAGATTCTGGCAGTCGGAGCAGTGACAGACGACATGATCGCCGTGATTGGGGCTGACGCCAAGTACCGTTCCGGTGACGGCCCCGCAGTCGCAGGCGAAGGAGAGGTCGGATGCCATGATCCGGTCCTAGCGCTTTGCCCGCCGATGCGGAAGGCCGTGCGATCCGCCCTGTGGCGAAGCCATGGGGAGGGGAACCGTCGCCGCAGGCGATGGTGGAGGGGCCGCAACGTCGCGTGATTGCCCCTCCGTCAGCGCTTTGCGCTGCCACCTCCCCATCGCTTCGCGACAGGGGGGGTTTTTCGTCAGTTCTTCGACTTGTCGACGAGCTGGTTCTTCGCGATCCACGGCATCATCGCGCGCAGTTCGGCGCCGGTCTTTTCAAGCTGGTGCGCGGCGGCGGCCTTGCGGCTCGCCTTCAGCTCGGGCTGGCCGGCCTGGTTGTCGAGCACGAAGTCCTTCACGAAGCGGCCCGACTGGATGTCGGCGAGGACGCGCTTCATTTCGGCCTTCGTCTCATCGGTGATGATGCGCGGGCCGGTCTTGATGTCGCCATATTCGGCGGTGTTCGAGATCGAGTAGCGCATGTTCGCGATGCCGCCTTCATAGAGGAGGTCGACGATCAGCTTGGTTTCGTGGAGGCATTCGAAATAGGCCATTTCGGGCGCATAACCCGCCTCGACGAGCGTTTCGAAACCCGCCTGGATCAGATGGGTGATGCCGCCGCAGAGCACCGCCTGTTCGCCGAAGAGGTCGGTTTCGCACTCTTCCTTGAAGGTCGTCTCGATGATGCCGCTGCGGCCGCCGCCGACGGCAGAGGCATAGCTGAGGGCGAGCGCCTTGGCGAAGCCGTTGCCCGACGAACCCGCGCCCTGCGCTTCCTGCGCGACCGCGATCAGGCAGGGGACGCCGCCGCCCTTCTGATATTCGCTGCGCACCGTGTGGCCGGGGCCCTTGGGCGCGACCATGAAGACGTCGATGTCGGGGCGCGCGTCGATCAGGCCGAAGTGGATGTTGAGGCCGTGCGCGAAGGCGAGCGCGGCGCCGGGCTTCATGTTCGGGCCGATGTCGTCGGCGTAGATCTTGGCCTGATGCTCGTCGGGGGCGGCGATCATGATGACGTCGGCCCATTCGGCAGCTTCCTTGTTCGAAAGCACCTTGAAGCCTGCGGCTTCGGCCTTTTTGGCGGTTGCCGAACCGGGGCGGAGCGCAATCGCGACTTCCTTGACGCCGCTGTCGCGCATATTCTGCGCGTGGGCGTGGCCCTGGCTGCCATAGCCGACGACGGCGACCTTCTTGCCCTTGATCAGATCCTGGTCGGCGTCGCGATCGTAATAAACCTGCATGCTCTTCTTCCCTATTTTCGTTCGTCATGCCGGCTCGATCCGGCATCCATGGACCCCGGATCACGTCCGGGGTGACGATGGTTGAAATCCGTATGCGTTAACTCAGACCGCCTCCGCCCCGCGGGCGATGGCGACGACGCCGGTGCGGCCGACCTCGACCAGCCCGCATTCGCGCATCAGCGCGATGAAGCGGTCGACCTTGTCGCTCGTCCCGGTGATTTCGAAGATGAAGCTGGTGAGCGTCGTGTCGACGACCTTGGCGCGAAACACGTCGGCCATGCGCAGCGCCTCGATGCGCTTGTCGCCGCTGCCCGCGACCTTCACCAGCGCGATCTCGCGTTCGACATGCGCGCCGCCGTCGGCGAGGTCGGTGACCGAATGGACGGGCACTAGCCGGTCGAGCTGCGCGATGATCTGGTCGATGATCGCGGGCGAGCCCGAGGTGACGATGGTGATGCGCGACAGGGCATGGTCGGAGCTGATGTCCGCCACGGTCAGGCTTTCGATATTATAGCCGCGCGCGGTGAACAGCCCGGTGATCTTGGCGAGCACCCCGGCTTCGTTATCGACGGTGATGGCGAGCACATGGCGCTCGCCGGCTTCGGTTTTGATTTTCATATGTTTTAGACCAGTGCTTTCGCTTCGTCGTCCATCGTGCCGGTCACGTCGCTCGGCTGGAGCAGCATTTCGGTATGCGCGGCGCCCGACGGGATCATCGGGAAGCAGTTGGCGAGCTGCGCGACGCGGCAGTCGACGATCACCGGGCCCGGGGTCTCGATCATCTTCCTGATGCCGTCCTCGAGCTGGCCCAGATTGTCGATGCGCAGGCCCGTCCAGCCATAGGCGTCGGCGAGCTTCACGAAATCGGGCAGGCTGTCCGAATAGCTGTTCGAATAGCGGCTTTCATAGGTCAGCTCCTGCCACTGGCGGACCATCCCCATCCATTCATTGTTGAGGATGAAGATCTTCACCGGCAGGCGGTACTGGCTGACCGTGCCCATTTCCTGGATGTTCATCTGCAGGCTGGCTTCGCCGGCGATGCAGATGACGAGGCGGTCGGGGTGCGCGATCTGCGCGCCGACCGAGGCGGGGAAGCCATAGCCCATCGTGCCGAGACCGCCGCTAGTGAGCCAGCGGTTCGGCGCCGCGAAGCCGAAATGCTGCGCCGCCCACATCTGGTGCTGGCCGACCTCGGTCGTGATGATCGGGTCCATGCCGCGCGTGGCGTCGAACAGCGCCTTCACCGCGCGCTGCGGCATGATGTCGGCGTCGGCTTCCTTCTTTTCGGGGAAGTCGAGGCAGCGCGTCGCGCGCCAGCCGTCGACGCGGCGCCACCATTCGCCCAGATCGCGGCCGTTGTGGCCCGCATCCTGCCAGCCCGCGATGATCGCGTCGAGCGCGCGGCCGGCGTCGCCGACGATCGCGAGGTCGACGGGGACGATCTTGTTGATCGAGCTGCGGTCGATGTCGATGTGGATCTTCTTCGCCTCGGGCGCGAAGGCGTCGAGGCGGCCGGTGACGCGATCGTCGAAGCGCGCGCCGACCGCGATGATCAGGTCGGCGCGGTTCATCGCCATATTGGCCTCGAACGTGCCGTGCATGCCGAGCATGCCGAGCCATTTGTCGTCGTCCGACGGGAAGGCGCCGAGGCCCATCAGGGTCGAGGTGACCGGCGCGCCGGTGAGCGCGACGAGCTGGCGCAAGGCCGCGCTGGCATCGGGGCCGGCGTTGATTACGCCGCCGCCGGTGTAGAAGATCGGGCGCTCGGCCGCGGCGATCATCGCGACCGCGGCGGCGATCGCATCGGCGTCGGGTTCGACCTGCGGACGATAGCTTTTGTGCGCGATCTTTTCGGGGACGATATAATTGCCCGTCGCGACCTGCACATTCTTCGGGATGTCGATCACGACCGGGCCGGGGCGACCGTGCGTCGCGATATGGAAGGCCTCGTGCATGATCGGGCCGAGGCGTTCGGGGTCCATCACCAGATAATTATGCTTGGTGCAGTGGCGCGTGATGCCGACGGTGTCGCATTCCTGGAACGCGTCGGTGCCGATCAGCGCGGTCGACACCTGACCGGTGAGCACGACCATCGGGATCGAATCCATCAGCGCATCGGTGATGCCGGTGACGGCGTTGGTCGCGCCGGGGCCCGAGGTGACGAGCACAACGCCGGGCTTGCCGGTCGAGCGCGCATAGCCCTCGGCCGCGTGCGTCGCCGCCTGTTCGTGGCGGACGAGGATGTGCTGGATCGTCGGGTGCTTGTAGAGCGCGTCATAGATGGGAAGGACCGCGCCGCCCGGATAGCCGAACACTGTATCGACCCCGAGGTCGACCAGCGCCTGAACCACCATGTCGGCACCACTCATTTCCGTCACGACGAAACTCCTTCCAAATACAAAAAGGGCAGCGCTTGTGCGCTGCAACAGGGTGCGGGCAATAGGTGTATGATTCTATCCTGTCAACAGTCTATCACGTAATATTATTGCTAATTGGTTGATAGAATCGTTGTTTAATGACTCTGTGTGACGCGGCCAATCGGCGGGTGGCTGGTTGCGGAACCACGTATATTGGCGCTTTGCATATTGGCGCGTCGCCGCCTGCGTCTGGTTGAGCGCTTCTTCGCGGGTGATGTCGCCGTGAAGGTGGCTGGCGATCTGGGGGACGCCGATCGCGCGCATCGCGGGGAGGTCGGGGTTCAGGCCACGCGCGAGCAGGGCTTCGGCCTCTTCGACCGCGCCGCGTTCGAACATCTGAACGAGGCGCGCGTCGCAGCGGTCGCGCAGCCAGTCGCGCGGGGGAAGTAGGATCAGCGGGGTGAGGGCGATCTGATCGGCGATTCCGCCCGCGATCGCCTGCTGCCAGTCGGCGAGGGTGCGGCCGGTCGAGCGCACGACCTCGAGCGCGCGCGCGACGCGGGTGGTGTCGGCGGGGTTCAGGCGCGCGGCAGCGTCGGGATCGGCGGCGGCGAGCGCGGCGTGGGCGTCGGCGACGGGGAGCGCGCGGACGGCCTCGCGAATGTCGGGGTCGATCTCGGGCACCGGCGCGATGCCTTGGAGCAGCGTGCGCATGTGGAGGCCAGTGCCGCCGACTAGGATGGGAATTTGCCCTGCGGCGTGCGCGTCGGCGATGACGGTGCGCGCTTCGTCCGCCCAGCGCACGGCATTATGCGCGTCGGCGGCGTCGATATGGCCGAAGAGGCGGTGGGGTATGCCTTCCATCTCTTCGTCGGTGGGGCGCGCGGAGAGGACGCGGAGGTCGGCATAGACCTGGCTGGCGTCGGCGTTGACGACGATCGCGTCGCGGCCTGTCTCGGAAAGAGATTTTGCGAGCATCACCGCCAAAGCGCTCTTGCCGCTGGCGGTGGGTCCGGCAATAAGTGCGAGAGGCGGTCTGTGCGCCGAAGAGATAAAAGGAGATGCCATGTTCGTCGCGACGCTGATAGCAGCAGGAAAGCTGACCGACGAGGTGGTTCGCGAGGGGATCGACCGGCTCGCCGCGACGGGGCACGATGTCGGCGCGCCGCACTGGATCGACGAGCATGACGCGGCGGATATCGTCTTTCACGGCAGCCTGGTGAGCGCGCGCAAGGAGCTGGCGCTGATGGACCATGGCTCGCTCGACATCGTCGTCCAGCCGCTGGGCGACCGGACGAAGAAGCTGATCATCGCCGACATGGATTCGACGATGATCACGGTCGAGTGCATCGACGAGCTGGCGGATTATGCAGGGCTTAAGCCTCAGATCGCCGCGATTACCGAGCGCGCGATGAAGGGCGAGCTCGATTTTCGTGCCGCGCTGGAGGAACGCGTCGGGCTGCTCGCGGGAATGCCCGAGCAAACTTTGGTCGAGTGCCGGATGGAGCGCGTGAAGCTGACGCGCGGCGCGCGGACTTTGGTGCAGACAATGAAGGCGCATGGCGCTTACTCGATCCTGATCTCGGGCGGCTTCACCGCCTTTGCCGGGCCGGTGGGCGAGGCGATCGGGTTCGACAAGGTGATCGCGAACGAGCTGGAGATTGCGGGCGGCAAGCTGACCGGCAAGGTCCGCGAGCCGATCGTCGACAGTGCGACGAAATTGGAAACGCTGAAGGCCGAGGCGGCGAAGCATGGCCTTCCGCTCGCCGAGACGCTGGCGGTCGGCGACGGCGCGAACGATATCCCGATGATCACATCGGCGGGGCTGGGGATCGGCTATTATCCGCATCCGTCGGCGGGCGAGGCCGCGGCGGCGGTGATCCGGCATCATGATCTGACGGCGCTCCTGTGGGCGCAGGGCTATCCGCGGCGGAGCTGGGTGCTGGGGTAGGCCGAAGGCCTAGCGGTCGCTTCCCGGTGCGGGTAGCCGCGCGAGCAGCGCGACGAGCTGCGCCTGGGTGGTCGCGCCGGTCTTGCGGAAAATGCCCTTCAAGAGAAAGCGGACCGCGTTCACGCTGACGGCGCGGAGCGCGGCATAATCCTGCAGCGTGTCGCCCGCGGCGAGCGCGACGGCGAGGCGGGCCTCGGCCGGGGTCAGCCCGAACCATTGCGCGACACGGTCGATCTCGACCACCGGGGTCTCGCCGGGCGAACTGCCCAAAGTGACGATTAGCGAGGCGCCGAGGCTGATGCCGTTCATCTGCTGCGCCGACTGGCGCGTGATGCGCGCGACGAGCACGGGGCATTCGCGGCCTGACGGATCGGCCGTCTGAAAGGCGAGGCCTGCCGGCGCGGCGCTTTTGACGAGGTCTTGCAGGCGTTTCTGGCTGGCGGGATGTGTGAAGGCGAAGCGATCCTGCGCGGTGCGGATGAAACCCGCCTTTTCATAACGCGCGGCGCGGCTGTTCGCCGCGAGGATATTGAGCTGGTCGTCGAGGCTGAAGATCGCGAACGGTGCGGCGTCGGCAGCGGCGCGCGCGGCACCGGCGGCAAGGTCGAGCGTCGCGAGCCGGTCGCTGATCCGCATCGCGCGCTGGATATGCGGGGCGAGAACGCGAAGGCCGCGTTTCAAACGCTCGACGTCGCGGTCGCCGGGGCCGGGCAGCATCAGTCCGAGCCGCTCGCTGCCGCGCCGGTCGAGCAGCACCGCGACCATCCGGTCGATGCCCCATGGCGCTAAGAAATTGCGGAAGAATTCGGTTTCGAGAAACTCGTCGCGGGTCATGATGTCGTTGCTGTCGACGACGCTGCCGTTGCCGTAACGCATCAGCCTGCGCGACCAGGGGTGGTTGCCCGCATAAACCGCGGTGTAGATTTCCTGCACCCCGGCGGCGAGGCCGGTCGCGGCGACGAAGCGCGCGGTCGGCGGGGTGGTGCCCTCCCACAGGATGAAGGCGGCTTCCCAACTGAGTGGGCAAAGCGTTGCGGTGATGCGGGCGAGGGTTTCGTTCCATCCTTCGGGATGGAGCACCGAATCGTAGATTTCGCCGATCAGCGAATTGAGCACTTCCCACTCGTCCGGCGCATTATGGTCGGTCGGAAAGGTCGGTCCCTGATCGCTCTGCATGCACTTCCCCCCAGAAGACCCGCAGCAACGTCATTTGAGAGGAGCGAAGCCGTGAAGGCAAGTGCAATGCGATAAAATGAAAATTTTCTGTCTCCTACCCAGGTGGGTAGCGAAAGAATCATCCGAATCGGTCATTTAGGCGGTGCGACCCGAGGAAGGTGGAACCAAGGCCATCTTGCTCTCTTGAAGTCCGTCGGCTTTGCCGGCGGGCTTCATTTGTTTGGGCGGGGTGTTTTGAGGCCGACGGCGGCCGGGGCCGCGATCGAGTCCGGGATGACGAAGGGGTGGGGGAGCTGCTATCGAAGACGAGGTGGAGGTCCTATGACGAAACACCGCATCTATTCGATCAGCGTCGCGAGCGTTTATCCGCACTATATCGCCAAGGCGGAGAAGAAGGGGCGGACGAAGGCCGAGGTCGACGAGATCTTGCGCTGGCTGACGGGCTATAGCCAGGCGGCGCTGGAGAGCGAGCTGGCAAAGGGGACGAATTTCGAGGATTTCTTTGCGGCGGCGCCGAAGCTGAACCCCGCGCGCGCGCTGATCACCGGGGTGATCTGCGGCATTCGCGTCGAAAATATCGAAGAGCCGTTGATGAAGGAAATCCGCTATCTCGACAAGCTGATCGACGAACTCGCGCGGGGGAAGGCGATGGCGAAGATATTGCGCGGCTAGCGATTAATCCTCGATCGGCGCGGCGCCGGCTTCGGCGAAGCCCGTATCGGCAAGGCGCTTTAGCGCGGCGGCATATTTCGCGGTGTCGAGATAGGGGTGCAGGCTGACGATCTTGCCCCAGCGCAGGCGGATGATGTGGACGCCGTCGTTGACATAGCTGGTGTCGCCGTCGGCCATCACCGCGCGGTCGCGCCATTCGATCACCGCGGTCGTGTCCCATGGCGTGCCGCTCGATGCGATATGCTTGATCTCGAATTTCAGGACGGGGTGGACGGCGAACAGGCGCTGGAACCAGGCGCGCAGGCCCACTTTGGTGTGGCGCGTGCCGCCGAGGGCGTGGTCGCCGGGGAAAATATGCTCGAAACGGTCGGCCATGCCGCCGAGCGCGGATTCCCAGTCGCCGCGGCTGAGGCCGTCGAAGATCTTGCGGACCTGATGGCGGACGATCGCGTGATACATCATGCTTCTCCTCTTTAAGTTTACGTCGTTAACATTGAAGATGTGCAGATAGGAATAATGTTTACGATGTCAACACTGAGGGTGAAAATATGGATCCCGGATCAAGCCCGGGATGACGAAGGTCGGTGAATTAACGTTGATTCTCTGCGGTTTAAGCGGCCGCTATCTCGTCAGTCAGCCAGCTGCGAAACCGCTGCATCGCGTCGCTTTCGGGGCGCGACATCAGGCGGGTGAGCCAGTAGCGGCCGGCGTCGATGGTGAGGGCGAAGGGCTGGACGAGCAGTTCGGCGGCGAGTTCGCGGGTGAACATCGCGGGGGGTGCGAGGGCGATGCCTTGGCCCGCGGCGGCGGCGGTTGCCATCAGCGCCGAACTGTCGAAGACGGGGCCGCGGAGGACGGGCACGGGGACGCCCGCGGCGGCGAACCAGAGCGCCCATTCGTCGGCGCGGTACGAGCGGAGCAGGCGTTCGTGGATCAGGTCGGCGGGGGTCTTGAGGCGCGCGGCGATCGCGGGGGCGCAGATCGGCGCCATCGGTGCGGCGAAGAGTGGCTCGGCGTGGGTGCCGTGCCAGGCGCCGTCGCCGAAGCGGATCGCATAGTCGAGCGCCTCGCCCGCGAGGTCGACGCGGTTGTTGTTGGTCGAGATGCGCAGGTCGATCGACGGGTGCGCGCGTGCGAAGGCGTCGAGGCGCGGGAACAGCCAGCCGGTCGCGAAGGTGCCGACGACACCGACCTTGAGCGCCTCGCGGAAACGGCCATCGGCATATTGGTCGAGCGTCGCGGCGACGCGGTCGAAGGCGTCGGCGAGCACGGGGACGAGCGCATGGCCCTCATCGGTGAGCGCGAGGCCGCGCGGCAGGCGGTGGAAGAGGCGCGTGCCGAGGCGGCGTTCGAGCTGCGCGACCTGATGGCTGACTGCGCCCTGGCTGACGCAGAGTTCGATCGCGGCGCGGGTGAAGTTGAGGTGGCGCGCCGCGGCCTCGAAGGCGCGGAGGGCGTTGAGCGGGAGCTGGGCGCGGTCCATGGCGCGTCATCAATTATTCTCATGGCTTTGTCGAGAAATGATGCTTTGTGGGCGGGCGCGGCGATTGGCATCCCGGCGAGGAAGGGAGACGAAGATGATTGCGATGATGACGATTGCCGCCTGGCTGGCGGGGGTGAGCCATGTGCCGCTGCCCCTCGTCGAAGAGACGAATGCGCAGGTGGTCGCGGGTTCGGTGGCGCCGGCGGCGGACGACCCGTTGACGCCGCCGCTGGCGGTCGAGCGCGCCAAGGAGTGGCTTGCGCCGCTGCCGCCCGAGAAGCTCTTCGGGACCAGCTATCTGGTCGGGTTCGGCGGGCTCAGCGTCGCGCTGATCGATACGGGCGCGGGACTGGTGCTGGTCGACGGCGCGCTGCCGCAGGCGGCACCCGCGATCCTCGCCAATGTTCGCGCGATCGGCTTCGACCCCAACGACATCAAATTTATTCTGAGCACCGAGCCGCATTTCGACCATGCCGGCGGGCTCGCCGCGCTGGCGCGCGATACGGGTGCGACGGTGGTGGCGAGCGCACGCGGCGCCGAGGGGCTGCGGTCGGGGCGGCATGCGAAGGACGATCCACAGCTTGCCTATGGCGGAAGCTGGCCCGCGGTCACGCGGCTGCGCGTCGTCAAGGATGGCGAGGTGCTGAAGCTGGGCAAGGCGGCGATCACCGCAGTCGCGACGCCGGGGCACACGATGGGCAGCATGAGCTGGCGCTGGCAGGCGTGTGAAGGTGCGACATGCAAGACGATCGTCTTTGCATCGAGCCTCAACCCGGTGTCGGCGGACGGCTATCGCTTCAGCTCGAAGGCCGGCGCGCCGATCGTCCGGGGCTTTGAACAAAGCTATCGCAAGATGGATGCGACGCCGTGCGACGTGCTGATCTCGGCGCATCCCGACAATGCCGGGCCGGGGCGGTATAATGACACGCCCGGCGCGTGCCGCGCCTATGTCGACCGCTCGCGCAAGAAGCTGGAGAAAAGGCTGGCCGACGAGCGTACGGACGCGAAGTAGCGTTCAAACTCTTTGCATTTCAACCTTGTAAGCCCCCGCGATCGCGCTAGTCTGACGGCAATATTGCGGGGGCTCGATCATGTTGCATGCGGCGTTACTGTTTTCCGTCCTGCCGGTTCTGAGTGTGCCGCCGCCCCCACCGCCGGTGGGCACCATCTTCGGCGATCAGCGGCCATCGCAGCGACAAATATTGTCATGGAATCCCGGCGAGGTGCGCTGCGATGGCGTGGCGGTCGGCGGAACGGCGCAGCGCCCGGCGGTTGAAATCGCGTTTTCCGACCCTCAGTGGACGAAGGCCGTGTCTTATCGCTTCGCGATCGACGCGGCGGGGCGGACGCGCTCGATCGATCGGGGGACGAATGAATTCTTTCCCTTTGGTCAGGATATCGGTCCGGCATTGGCAGCGAGCCGCTTTGCCGCGGGCGCGAAGCGCGAGAATTGCACAATCAGCTATACGCCGAAATTCGAGCCGCTCGCGAGCGCGCCGATCGCCGATCTGGTCGCCTATTCGATCTTTCCCGCCGGTCAGAAGCTTCCGCAGGAGGGATGGGACCGCATTGGCACCGTCGGCAACTGCCGCGACAAGCCGCGGCCGGTGGCGCTGCTGAGCGGGCATCCCGAATTTCTGAAGCTGAAAGCGTCGCCGGGTGCGCGCGACTGGTCGCTCGTCGGTTATGACACCGATGCGAGCGGGCGACCGATCAATGTGCGGATTGCACACGGTACGGGGAATGACGAACTCGACGCGGCGGCGATCGAGGCGATCCGCGTGTCGCGCTTTACCGGCGGCGCGCGAACGGGGTGCCTCTATCCCTATTGGAGATCGGCGGGGAAGCTCGCGGCGCCCGAGAAACCTGCCGAGGAGCAGATGCGGCCCGCGAATGCCGTCTGCCCCGCGAAGATCGACTGGGCGGTCCGGCCGACCACGCGTTATCCGCCCGCTTATCGCAAGCGCGCGGTCGAGGGCTGGGCGATCGTCGCGTTCGATACCGCGCCGTGGGGCGAGGTCGGCAATGTGAAGATACTCGAAGCGCAGCCCTCCGCCGAGTTCGGCCAGCAGGCGATGGGCATCGTGCGCAGCGGCCGCGTCGCCCCCTCGGCGCAGGGCGCGTCGGGGTGCATCGAGACGGTGAAATTCATGATGCCGGCGGACGATCAGCCGACCGACGAGGACGACGCGCCGGCGACCGACTGATCGCGGCTTCGCTTCCTTATTTGTCGACCACCATACAGGCCTGCCCGCCCTTGCCCACGGCGGCGCAGAAGGTTTCGGCTTCGCCCTTGTTCGCGAAGCCGCCGGCCTGGAGGCGGGTGAGTTTGCCGCTCTTGACGAGGAAGGGCGTGCGGCCGGCGAAGGCCGGATTCTTCTTTTCGAGCGAGGCCCAGAGGTTGCGGGCGTTCGCTTCGACGCCGAAGGCGCCAAGCTGCGCGCGCCACGGGCTCGCGGTGCCCGTGTGGACGCGGACGGGTGCCGGCGTGGCTGCGGCGGTGGCGACGGGTGCGGCCTTGACCGGCGCGGGTTTCGCTTCGGCGGGTTTGGGCGCGGGCTTTGCGGGTTCGGGCTTGGGCGGGAGCTTGCCGCTTTCGGGCGGCGCGGCATAGGTCGTGCCCGGCTGGCCGGTCGCGGCGACGGCTTCGGCGGTCGCTTCGGCGGCGGCCGCAGCGGCAGCGCTGGCGACGGGCGAGGATGGCACCGCGACGCTGCGGATCGGTTCGGGCACCGCGGACGGGCGCATTGCGGCGGGCGCCGGTGTGTCGATCACCGGCGGCGGCGTATAGCTGGTGCCGGGGGTCGAGGCGGGCAGGCTGGCGACCTTCACCGGCGAGGCGGCGGGCACGGGTTTGGGCGCGGGCGGCGCGGCAGCGTTGACCGCGGCGAGGCGTGCCTGCTGTTCGCTGCGCTCGATTTCGGGGAGCATCGCGAGGCCGCGCTGACGCTGGTCGAGCGGGATCAGGCTGTCGAGCTGCGCGAGGCGCGCCGAGGCGATGCCGAGCCCGGCGTCGCTCGCGCGCTTGGTCAGCGCGTAGGCACGCGGCCAGTCTTGCGCCGCGAGATCGCCGTTGAAGTGCGCGGTGCCGAGGACATATTGCGCGCGCGGTTCGCCGCGCGCGGCCGAATTGATGATGAAGGGCATCGCCTCCTGTCGGCGGTTCGCGGTGAAGAGCACGAGGCCGAGATTGTCCTCGGCTTGCAAATGCCCTTGCTTGGCGGCACGGCGATACCAGGCCTCGGCCTGCACGAGGTCGGCGGGAACGCCGCGACCGAGTTTATAGGCCTGCCCCAGATTGAATTGCGCGTCGGCATCGCCGGCGAGCGCGAGTGGGCGCCATTGGGCGACCGCTGCCGCATAATTGCCCGCCTGCCACGCGTCGACGCCGTCCTTGACGTCGGCATGGGCGGGCGCTGCCGCCAGCATCGATGCCGCGATCAGCGGCAGAGCGCGTGAAACGGCGGTGCGGAATGAACGCATCTTATTCTCCAATGACTTGCGCCGCCCCAAAGCCATGACCCGGCGGCTGCAGTCCCCATGTGCTTTATAGCGCCAATTGGCTAACACGGCGTTAGCGACAAAATAGGGTGCGCCGAATATTGGTCCGTTATGGGACAAGTGCGCGTTAGGACCCCATTTACCATATCGGTGGGGAAGTCGTTCACCCTCTTTTTATCATCGTTAACCCAATTTTAGCGCCCCGCATGGCATCCCTTCGACGAATTTTGGATTTCCGAGGGGGTAAACGCAGTGCGCGTATTGGCATTGGCTTCACAGAAAGGCGGGTCGGGAAAGACCACGCTGTCGGGGCACCTCGCGGTGCAGGCGCAGCTTGCTGGCGCCGGCCCCGTCGTTCTGATCGACATCGATCCGCAAGGCTCGCTCGCCGACTGGTGGAACGAGCGCGAGACCGACCTTCCGGCGTTCGCCCAGACCACGGTCGCCCGGCTGGCCTCCGACCTTGAAATCCTGCGCCAGCAGGGCTTTAAACTGGCGGTCATCGATACGCCGCCGGCGATCACCATGGCGATCCAGAGCGTGATTTCGGTCGCCGAACTGATCGTCGTTCCGACCCGCCCATCGCCGCACGACCTGCGCGCCGTCGGCGCCACCGTCGACCTTTGCGAACGCGCCGGCAAGCCGCTGGTGTTCGTCGTCAACGGCGCGACGCCCAAGGCCAAGATTACCAGCGAAGCCGCCGTCGCGCTGTCGCAGCACGGCACCGTCGCCCCGATCACGCTGCATCACCGGACCGACTATGCCGCGTCGATGATCGACGGCCGCACCGTGATGGAGGTCGACCCCAACGGGCGCTCCGCCGACGAAATCCGCCAGCTGTGGACCTATATGAACGATCGCCTCGAAAAGAATTTCCGCCGGACCGTATTTGCCGCGCCGTTGCCCACACAGGGCAATTATGGCGCGGTTCGCCCGATGGGTGGTGGCTTCGGCCGCCGCATCGCTGGCCAGTGACGGGGAGCTCGGGAACCATGGGCGAACCAAAACCCCTCGCATCGCTGAGCGCCGGACTGCTTGCCCGCAAGGGTGGAGCGCGTCCCGCCATGCGCCGCCAGCCGCTCGGTAGCGGCCCCGCAACCATGAACGCCGGCGGTTACGACGACCTCGGCTGGAACGACATGGGCTACGACGTCGACCCCGACCAGTCGAGCGAGCCCGCACGCCTGGTCGACCTGAAGCCGCTGCTCACCGGATCGGTGCTGGCGCATAATGTCGAGGCCGAACATGCGGTCGACGAAGGTGCCGGGCATGAGCTGGTGCCGGACTTCGCGCCCGAACAGGCCGGCGAATTCACCGGACCGACCGGCGATTATGGTGCCGACCAGTTCGAAGCCGAAGCACCCGAAGTTCCGGAAATCGTCCGTCAGCAGGAATCGCTGATCGAGCGCGTCGCCGCGGTGGCGCGCAAGGTCGAAGCGCGTCCGGCGCCCGCACCGAAGAAGGAAAAGGCACCTCGTGCCCTCCGGGCCCGCGAAAAGGCGGCCTTCACCTTGCGTCTCGACGCCGAGCGCCATCTGCGCCTGCGGCTCGCCAGCGCGGTGACGAACCGGTCGTCGCAGGTGATCCTGACCGATCTGCTCGACGAATATCTGTCTTCGCTGCCCGAGATCGACGCGATGGCGAGCCGCCTGCCGGCGGCACGCCCGACGCGCCGCACGCAGCGCTGAAAATATAAGAGGGGGACCCAGACATGAACCGCAAGATGCTGATGAAACTGGCTGTTTCGGGCTTTGTCCTGGGCGCCGCCACGGGGTGCAGCGGGATGACGATGGCCGATGCGCCGTCGCGCGCCGCCGGCAAGCCCGCGGTCGCCGCCAAATCGGCGAGCGAGGCGCGCGTCGCACTCGAGGCAGGCAAGGCCAGCAAGGCCGTCAGCCTCGCCGAAGCGGCGGTGGCGGGCAGCCCGCGCGATGCCGGTTATCGCGCGCTGCTGGGTCAGGCCTATCTCAATGACGGCCGCTTTGCATCGGCGACCTCGGCGCTGACCGAGGCGATGGAACTGGGCGCGACCGACAGCAACACGATCCTGTCGCTGACGCTGGCACAGATCGCGCAGGGCAAGGATGACGACGCCGTCGCGCTGCTGACCAAGCATCGCGACACGGTGCCGGCATCGGACCTTGGCCTGGCGCTCGCGCTGGCGGGCGATGGCGAAAGCGCGATCTATGTGCTGACCGAGGCTGCACGGGCGCCGGGTGCCGACGCGCGGACGCGGCAGAATCTGGCGCTGGCCTTTGCCCTGTCGGGCCGGTGGGCGCAGGCGCGGGTTCTTGCTTCGCAGGACCTGTCGATCGCCAAGGTCGAGGCCCGGATGGCCGAATGGTCGAAACTCGCCGAACAGCCCAACGCGCAGATCCGCGTCGCGAGCATGATCGGCACCAAGGCGCAGCAGGATGCCGGCATGCCCGTGCGCCTCGCGCTCAGCAATTTCAGCGATACGCAGATGGCCGCGGTCGAGCCCGCGGCCGCGCCGGCGGTGGAACTCGCGAGTGCCGATCCGGCGCCGGTCGCCGCTTATGCGCCGCCGCCGCCGCCGGTCCTCGCCGATGCGTCGAGCGCGATCCGCAGCGTCGAACTGCCGATGCCCGAGCGCAATGCCGATGGTGTCGTGCCGGTGACCGAATTGCCGCAGCCGAAGGCGGCAGGCGAGGTGATTATGGCGGAGGCGGCGCCGTATCGTGCCGCACCGCGCGTCGCTGGCGAAGGGCGCATCCGCCCGGCGCAGAAGCAGGCAATCGAGCTTGCGACCGTACTGATCCCCAAAGCGATGGGCTTCGACGCCAAGAAGCCGACGGGCTGGGCGGTTCAACTCGGCGCCTATGACAGCCTGGGCATTGCGAAGGAAAAATGGGACACGCTGAAGAAGCGCAATGGCGTTCTCGCCAGCTTCCCGGCGTCGAGCCATGCCGCGACGGTGAACGGCCGCAATTTCTATCGCCTGACGGTGAACGGCCTCGCGACGCGCGCTGACGCGGCGAGCCTGTGCAACCAGCTGAAGGCGCAAGGTCAGACCTGCTTCGTCCGCGCGATGGGCGGCGGCGAGGCGATCCAGTGGGCGTCGAAGGCGGCCCCGATGCGGCTCGCTTCGCGCTAAACGGCTTTACCCGGATAAGGGGGAGGGGCGCGGCCGGGGGGCCGCGCCTCTTTTATTTGGGGTGTATGGGGCGCGCGACCGCTAGCGACCAATTTCGGCTATGACGGATCTGCCGGCGGAAAGCGCAACGTAGCAGCGATCTGTGACTCGGCCGCGGTTGCTTCATCGATGAGCAGGCGCAATGCCTTTGCGGTGTCTTCCAAAAGCCCGTCACCAAGGGGCCGCTCGCCATTGATAAAACGGCGGATGGCCCGCTCGTCTATGCCAAGGCGCCGCGAGAATGCGGTGGTCCCGCCAAACAGTTGGACGCAATAAGCAAGATGCTCGCGTCGCTCGTCTGCTGAAAATGACGCGGCCATTGTTTTCCCTTTTCGTTCACCGCCGGTGGCCATAGGCCATCTTGCGGATGAGGCGCAATCGACCAGTTGCTGCCCTCCACATCCTCGTCACCCCGGACTTGATCCGGGGTCCCGCTTGAGGCTGAAGCCAGTGAATGCGTCAAAAAGCGGGATCCCGGGTCAAGCCCGGGATGACGGAAGTGGGGGACGGGATGTCCGCTCGCCACCCCAAAGCAGTCCCTCAGGCGTTCCGCGCCATCAGCCCGCCGTCGACGGGGATTACCGCGCCGGTGATATAGCTTGCGGCGGGCAGCACGAGGCTGAGTGTCATATGCGCTACTTCTTCAGGTTCGCCATAGCGGCGGAGCGCGGTGCGGCGTCTTGCGAAAACGGCCTTGTCTTCTTCCGGGACCTTGTCGGTCATGCCGGTGCGGATCGGGCCGGGGCAGATGCAGTTGACCGTGATCCCGTCCTTGCCAAGATCGACCGCGAGGCCGCGGGTGAGGCCGACGACACCCGACTTTGCCGCGACATATGGTGTGTCGCCCGGCGTTGCACCCAGGCCTTCGGTCGAGGCAATGTTGACGATGCGCGCAGCGTCGCTTTTGCGGAGGAATGGCAGCGCGGAGCGGACCATGCGCTGATGCGCGGTCAGCATCACCGCGAGGGCGCGGTGCCAGATCGCCTCATAGTCATCCTCCGCGTCAAGCGGGGCGAAGCTGGAGACGCCGGCGTTGTTGATGAGGATGTCGATGCCACCAAAATGCGCGGCGATGGCGGCGACGGTCGCCTTGATCGCCTCGCCTTCGGCGACGTCCAGTGCGAAGGCCTTGGCGTTCGGGCCGGCTTCGGCGGCGACGGCCTCGCATGCGGCGAGGTCGAGATCCGTCACTGCGACCTTCGCGCCTTCGCTCGCCAGCAGCAGCGCGGTCGCGCGGCCCATGCCGCTCGCCGCACCGGTGACGATGGCGACGCGGCCTGCGACCGAGCGCGACAGCGGCGCCCCGCTCACCGGAACGGCGGCTCGTTGAAAGCGCGCAGTTTGCGGCTGTGGAGCTTGGCCCCTTCGTCGCGCATCGTCTCGCACGCGCGGATGCCGATCTGAAGATGCGCGGCGATTGCTTCTTCGTAGAAGCGGTTTGCCTGTCCAGGCAGCTTGAGTTCGCCGTGGAGCGGCTTGTCACTGACGCAGAGCAGGGTGCCGTAGGGGACACGGAAGCGATAGCCTTGCGCGGCGATCGTTGCCGATTCCATGTCGATGCCGATCGCGCGCGATTGTGAGAAGCGCAGCGCGCTGTCGGTGTAGCGCAGCTCCCAGTTGCGGTCGTCGGTGGTGACGACGGTGCCGGTACGCATGCGCTTCTTGAGGTCGGCGCCGGTGGCGCCGGACACCGTTTCGGCGGCGGTCGCGAGCGCGACCTGCACTTCGGCAATCGGCGGGATCGGGATGGCAACCGGCAGCACCGCGTCGAGGATATGGTCGTCGCGCAGATATGCGTGGGCGAGAACATAGTCGCCGATACGCTGGCTGGGACGAAGGCCGCCGCAGTGGCCGATCATCAGCCAGGCCTCCGGACGGAGCACCGCGAGATGGTCGCAGATCGTCTTTGCGTTCGACGGGCCGACGCCGATGTTGACCAGCGTGATGCCGCCGCCGTCGGGCGCGATGAGGTGATAGGCGGGCATCTGGTGCCGGCGCCAGGCGCTGTCGGCGACGAGCGCGCTGGCGTTGACGCCGGGTTGGTCGACATAGAGGCCCGCAGCGCCCGCGAGCGCGGTATAGCGACCCTGCCCCACCTGCGACCCTGCCCAGGCGACGAACTCGTCGACATAGCGGTGGTAGTTGGTGAAGAGAATGTAGCGCTGAAAATGCTCGGGCGCAGTGCCGGTATAGTGGCGGAGGCGCGCCAGGCTGAAGTCAGTGCGCAGCGCATCGAACAGCGCGAGCGGCTGCGATGCCGCGGGGTCCTGTCCGAACAGGCCGTCGGCAAGCTCGTCGCCGATGTCGGCCAGTTCCGTGGTCGGAAAATGGCGGGCCAATTCGAGCGGCGTGACCCCGCCCATGTCCGACCCATCGCTGGCGTCGAGCACGTAGGGGAAGGGGATCTGCTGCCCCGTGCGCGTCACCTCGAGCGTGATGTCATAGTGACGCGCGAGGAGCATGAGCTGTTCGCGCAGATAGTCGGCAAACAGGTCGGGGCGCGTTACGGTGGTGACGAACTCGCCTGCACGCTCGAAGCGGCCGAAAGCGAGATTGTGGCCCTTCTGGCCCTCGCGCTGCTCGCCCGTTGTCGTCAGGCGGATCGCCGGATAGTCGAACAGACCCTTCGCGGCGGCGTCGGCCGGCGGCAGGGTGCGATCGTGCACATAGGCGGCGATGGCAGATTTGAGATTGGAAACCGAAGCGCGGAAGCGGTCCTGCAGCTCGGTGATGATCCCTTCAACGAGGGCGGTGGGATCGGTGCTGTCTTGCGATGAGTTGGCTGTCATCGCGACGCTGTTGCACGAAATTATGACAAAAGGGAAGAGGGGCGGCCTCCCCCAATTGCGTCGCGCCGGGCTTGACCTGGGGTCCCGCTGAGCGACGTTGCAGAAGCGGGACCCCGGATCAAGTCCGGGTGTCGAAGAAGGAGAAGGCGGCGCGTCGACCGCGCCGCCCCTCCCACAAATCAGAGCTGTTCGAGCATATGGTCGGCGCTCGACACCTTGAATTCGCCCGGCGCTTCGACGTTGAGCTGTTCGACCACGCCGTCGTTGACGATCATCGAGAAACGCTGGCCGCGCTTGCCCATGCCGAAGGCGGTGCCGTCCATGGTGAGGCCCACGGCTTCGGCGAACGCGCCATTGCCGTCGGCGAGCATCGTGACGCTGTCGCCCGCGCTGGCGCTCTTGCCCCACGCGCCCATCACAAAAGCGTCGTTGACCGCGGTGCAGACGATCTCGTCGACGCCCTTGGCCTTCAGCTCATCGGCCTTGTCGACGAAGCCCGGCAGGTGTTTCGCGGAGCAGGTCGGGGTGAAGGCACCGGGAACCGAAAAGAGCGCGACCTTGCGGCCCTTAAAATAATCGGCGGTCGTGACTTGTTCGGGGCCGCTTTCGGTGACCTTTACGAAGGTCGCGTCGGGAAGCTTGTCTCCGGTCTGGATCGTCATTGGTCGGCATCCTTTCATCGAGGGGATTTTGGTGGCGGTGACATTGGATGTGCCGGACGGCGAGTCAAGCGCGCGGCGCGAATTGATCGAAAAGCTGGACCATGTCGCCGCAAGAAGGCATGGTGACGTCATGAGCACAGACCCCACCTGGTTCACCGGCCAGCTGCTGCTTGCGCTGCCGGGCATCGGCGATCCCCGTTTCGAGCATTCGGTGATCGCGATGATCAGCCATGACGAAGAGGGCGCGATGGGGATCGGCATCGGCGAGCCGATCGACGGGATGACCGTCGGCGCGGTGCTCGACCAGCTCGAAATCGAACATGAGGTTCCGCTCGACCAGCCGGTTTTCCTTGGCGGACCCGTCGAGCCGTCGCGCGGTTTTGTGCTGCACAGCCGCGATTGGGGTGGGCAGGAGGCCGTACAGGTTGGCGATCGCTGGATGGTATCGAGTTCGCATGACATATTGCGCGCGATCGGCGAGGGGCGTGGCCCGTCGCGCTGGCTGGTGGCGCTGGGCTATGCGGGATGGTCGCCGGGGCAACTCGAAAGCGAGCTCGTTCGCCATGGCTGGCACGTAACGCCGGGCAGCGACGGCCTGCTATTCGAAACGCCGCCCGCCGAACGGTGGCAGGCGGCGTTTGCCGAAGCGGGAGTGGACGCCCGCTTGCTGACGACAGAAGGCGGCGAGGCCTAAGCTCCAGCTAGCCGTCGCCCCCGCGAAGGCGGGGGTCGTTATCGGTGTAGCGTTAAGGCCTCCCGCGGCTCCCGCCTCCGCGGGGGCGACGCTTCCTTGTTTCTTTTATCGAGCCAATGCGAGCAGCGGTTTGCCCTGATTGAGGTTTGCGAGTGCCGTGCGCGCGGCCCAGCGCGAGTCGACATAGTCGCCGTTCGCGAGTTCGACGTCGTAGCGGATCGGACTGCCGATCGCGGTGTCATAGGCTGCGGCGGCTTCGACGGTGCGACCCAGACGAGCGTAAGCGGTACCCAGATTGATGAGGCGTGACGGGTCGCGCGCGTCGAGCGTCGTTTCCCCGATAAGCTTGTCGACCGCGGCGCGGTTTTCGCCTGCCTTCAACTCGGCAAAGGCGACCGGCAGCGCGTCCGAATCGGGCTGCGCAGCGGTCACGACGACGATCGATTGCGCCGCGACAGGGCTTGCGAAAGCCAGGGCAAAGAGCGGCAGCAGAATTTTTTTCATCTTTCGTATCTCCCCGAAAACTTTCACCGATTTTCTCGCGCAGCGCAGGAAAAGTCAATATTTTCGGGGGTTTGTAACACTGTTGTCACAATATCGAATTAAGCTAAACGCAAGGCGCATTATAAGTCAGGATTTTCAGAATCTTGGGCTCCGCGACTCCGTGTCACAATTGGGCGGCACGGATTGTCACAATTGCGGCCGGCAAAATTTTTTTCTGGGGGTGCGTGCATTTTGCGCGCCGATTCGCGTGTCGGCAGTCGGGCGTCGAGGCGGTTCCCATATGCGATATAAAGAAAAGTTTATATTTGATCGGCGGCGGTGTTTCGGCTAGGGCGCGCACGATAATTTCGTGGCCGCTCGCCTGCGGTCGAATAGCAATATGGAGAATCCCCCGTGGCTACTCTCGCCGCCGACACCCATGATTATGTGATCGCCGACATCGGTCTCGCCGACTTCGGGCGCAAGGAAATCAACATCGCCGAAACCGAGATGCCGGGCCTGATGGCGCTGCGCAGCGAGTTCGGCGCGGCGCAGCCGCTGAAGGGCGCGCGCATTACCGGATCGCTGCACATGACGATCCAGACCGCAGTGCTGATCGAGACGCTGACCGCGCTCGGCGCCGAAGTTCGCTGGGCGACGTGCAACATCTTCTCGACCCAGGACCATGCCGCCGCCGCGATCGCCGCGTCGGGCGTGCCGGTGTTCGCGGTTAAGGGCGAAAGCCTTGCCGATTATTGGGACTATGTCGGCCGCATCTTTGACTGGGGTGTGGAAGACGGCACGACCTGCAACCTGATCCTCGACGACGGCGGCGACGCCACGATGTTCGCGCTGTGGGGTGCGAAGCTCGAAGCCGGCGAAACCATGCCGGCGCCCGAGAATGAAGAAGAGATCGAGATGCAGCGCGCGCTGAAGGCGTTCGTTGCCGCGCACCCCGGCTATCTGACCAAGACGGTCAAGGCGATCAAGGGCGTGTCGGAAGAAACGACGACCGGTGTCCACCGCCTGTACCACATTGCGAAGAAGGGCGAGCTGCCTTTCCCCGCGATCAACGTCAATGACAGCGTCACCAAGTCGAAGTTCGACAATCTTTATGGTTGCAAGGAATCGCTGGTCGACGCGATCCGCCGCGGCACCGACGTGATGCTCGCGGGCAAGGTTGCGACCGTCGCGGGCTTCGGCGACGTCGGCAAGGGCTCGGCGCAGTCGCTGCGTAACGGCGGTGCCCGCGTCCTCGTCACCGAAATCGATCCGATCTGCGCGCTGCAGGCGGCGATGGAAGGTTTCGAGGTCGTGACGATGGACGAAGCGGTCAAGCGTTCGGACATTTTCGTCACCGCGACCGGCAACGCCGACGTCATCACTGCCGAACATATGGCGGCGATGAAGAATATGGCGATCGTCTGCAACATCGGCCACTTCGACAGCGAGATCCAGATTGCGGCGCTCGCCAATTACAAGTGGACCGAAGTGAAGCCGCAGGTCGACCTGGTCGAGTTCCCCGACGGCAAGCAGATCATCATCCTGTCGAAGGGCCGCCTGGTCAATCTGGGCAACGCGACGGGCCACCCGAGCTTCGTGATGTCGGCGAGCTTCACCAACCAGACGCTTGCGCAGATCGAGCTTTGGACGCGTAGCGAGCAGTACAAGAATGACGTGTACGTCCTGCCCAAGCATCTCGACGAAAAGGTCGCGGCGCTTCACCTCGAAAAGCTGGGCGTGAAGCTTAGCCAACTGAGCCAGAAGCAGGCCGATTATATCGGCGTGCCGGTCGAAGGCCCGTTCAAGCCCGACCATTATCGTTATTGATCGGACGAGGGCTGGCCCCTCTTTCGACCGATAGAAAACTGTGGACGGCGCGCCCATCGGACGATGCGGCGCGCCGATCCGTATGACATGCGATTGAAACATGACTCCATCGTCTTTAGGGCAGGCGATCATGCGCGCGGGATATTCGGACAAAGGTGGATTTGAAGCGGGATGAGCGGATCGCTTTCCCCGGAGCTTTTGTTCGCCCTCGGCCTGTTCGCGGCGCTGTGGTTCATCGCCGGCGTGTGGGCTACGGTGCGTGGGATCGCGATGCAGCGCCGCTCGGCATTCGTCGCCGGGCAGGCCGAGCGCCTGGCGAGCCTCGTCGAGGCGTCACCCCAGCTTCCCGTGATTGTGCGGGCCGACTGGCGGATCGAGGCTAGCGAGCGGCTTGGACGCTGGCTCGGGCTGGACCGTGGGCCGCGAAATTTTGATGAACTGCGCGGATTGGGAAGCGGGCTCGATGCCGCTGCTCACGACGCGCTGCGCCAGGCGATCCTGGGAGCGCAACGGGGCGCCAAGCCGTTCTCGCTGAGCCTGAAGCCCGACGGCAGCAGCCGCACGATTATCGTTCATGGGGCCGCTGCACCGCAGGCGGTCGGCGGACCGGGCGGCGTATTGCTGTGGCTGAGCGATGCGACCGATGGGCAGCAGGCGCTTGCGCACGCACGCCGCGAGCGCGGCGAAGCGATGGCGGCCTTCGAGGCACTGTCGGGACTGATCGAGGCCGCGCCCTTTCCGATGTGGTTCCGCGACACCGACCTCAATCTCGCATTGGTGAATAATGCCTATGTCCGCGCGGTCGAAGCGAAGAGCGCGACCGCGGTGATCGACGGCGGAATCGAGCTGTGCGAGACCGTCGCGGGGATCAGCGCCGCCGAAGCCGCCGACGAAGCGCGCGTGGCGGGTTCGGCGCAAATGCGTACGATCCCGGTAACGATCCAGGGCGAGCGCCGCATCATGCGCGTCGTCGATGTGCCGCTGGCGCCCGAGGGCGGGCGCGTGATCGGTGTTGCGGGCTATGCGATCGACATTCAGGAACTCGAAACCGAACGCGGTGCGCATCGCCGCTTTGTCGATACGCAGCGTGAATTGCTCGACCGTTTGTCAGCGGCGGTCGCGCAATTCGGTCCCGATCAGGGCCTGAGCTTTGCCAATCTGCCGTTCCGCCGGTTGTTCGCGCTGGAAGCCGACGATGTCGCGGAAGCGCTTCCGTTCGCGCGGCTGCTCGACGCCTGGCGCGAGGGCGGGCGGACGCCCGAGGTGCGCAACTATCCCGAATGGCGCCAGGCGCATGTCGACTGGTTCGCGCAGGCCGAGGCGAGCGAAGAGGATTGGTTGCTGCGCGACGGCACGCACCTTCACGTCGTTGCGCAACCTACCCCCGATGGCGGCCTGCTGCTGATCGCCGAGGACAAGACCGAGCAGGTGCAGCTTGCGGGCGCGCGCGATACATTGCTGCGAGTTCGTACTGCGACCTTCGACAATCTGTTCGAGGCGGTCGCCGTGTTCGCGCCCGACGGGCGGCTGCATCTGTGGAACCAGCGGTTCCGCCGCCTTTGGGGCATCGACGAGCCGACGCTTGCGGCGCACCCGAGAGTCGACGCGTTGATGGGCGGGCTGGCCGACCGGCTCGCGAAACCGAACCAGATCAGCATCGTGCAGGAGGTCATCCGCGCCGCGACGCTCGAACGGCAGCAACGCGTCGGAGAAGTCCGGTTCGCCGACGGGCGCCATTTCGATTTTGCATCGATCCCGCTGCCAGACGGCAATGCGCTGCTCATCATGCTCGACATCACCGCGAGCCGGAAAATGGAAGGCGCGCTGCGCGAACGCAACGAGGCGCTTGAAGCGGCCGACAAGTCGAAGACCGCTTTCCTGTCGCGGATGAGTTACGAACTGCGGACGCCGCTGACCTCGATCGGCGGCTTCGGCGAGATGTTGCAGGCGGGCTATGCCGGCAAACTCGGCGACCAGCAGCGCGCCTATATCGATGCGATCATGGATTCGGTCGGCGTGCTCGGGCGCCAGATCGACAATGTGCTGGACCTGGCACAGGGTGAGGCGGGGACGCTTGCGGTCGAGCGTATGCCGGTCGATATCCGTGGGCTGCTGCAAGATGCGCTGGCCGACGCCAAAGCCTTTGCCGATAGCGAGAAGGTCGAGCTGGTGGGTAACATCTCCGCAAACCTCGGCCAGATCGACGGCGATGCGCCGCGCCTGTCGCGCCTCGTCGCAGGATTGCTCGACAACGCGGTTCGCTTTACCGCGCCGTCGCGTAAATCCGGCGGACGCGTGCTGCTGCATGCCGATGGCGATGCGCGGGGGATCGACATCATCGTGTCCGACAATGGCCCCGGGATGCCCGAGACGGCCGTTGCGGTCGCCAAGGGGCAACAGGGGGGCACCGCGACGGGCGGCATCGGCCTCGCGCTTGCGCGGCAGCTCGTTGCGGCGCATGGCGGGACGATGGAAGTGGTGAGCGAGCAGGGGCAGGGCACGCTCGTGCGCATCAGTCTGCCGCGCGGCGCATGACGAACTTCTCCACGCAATATGACCTGGGCGAGGCCGAGCGGATCGGCGCGGCGATCGGTGCGGCGTTGCGGCCCGGCGATGTCATTTTGCTATCGGGCGATCTCGGCGCGGGCAAGACGACGCTGGCGCGTGCGATGCTGAAGGAGCGGGGGTTGGCCGGTGAGGCGCCAAGTCCGACTTTTGCGATCGTCCAACCCTATGCGCCGCCCGAAGTCGACCTGCCCATCGCGCATGTCGATTTGTACCGGATCGAGGATGCGCATGAACTGATCGAACTTGGCCTCGACGATTATCTTTATGACGGAGCGCTGCTGATCGAATGGCCCGAGCGACTGGGCGAAGACGGCTGGCCCGGGGCGCTGCTGCTCCGGATTTCGGGTGAAGGTGACGCGCGCGTCTTGACAGCCGATGTGCCTGCGGCTTGGGGAGCAAGATGGCCGCTCCCATGATTCCGCCCGCCCACGCGCCCGCCTTTCTTGCCGCGCATGGCTGGGGCGATGCCCAGATTTTGCCGCTCGCCGGCGATGCGTCCTTCCGCCGCTATTTCCGTGTCGTCGATAAGGGGCGGCAGGCAGTGCTGATGGATGCGCCGCCGCCGCATGAAGACCCGCGCCCGTTCATCGCGGTTGCCGAATTTCTGTGCGAACAGGGACTGACCGCGCCGACGATTCTCGCGCGCGATCTGGAGCAGGGCCTGCTGCTGATCGACGATTTCGGCGATGTGCGGCTGCGTGAGACGGTCGACGAGGCGCCGCACACCGAGGCTGACTATTATGCGGGCGTTACCGACCTGCTCGTGCATCTGCATGCGCGGCCGCCGATGGACGGACTGCCGGTACATGGGTTGGAGCAATGGCTCGACGAGGTGATGCTGTTCAGCGACTGGTATTGTCCGGCACTGGATATCGAGGTCGATCGCGATGCGTTTCGCGCTGCCTGGGCCGAGGTGCTGACGCCGGTCGAACAGGACGGTTTGCCCAGGGTAACCGTGCTGCGCGACTATCATGCCGAAAATATCATGCTCGTACCGGGCAAGGACGGCATCGCGCACTATGGCCTGCTCGATTTTCAGGACGCGCTCGTTGGGCATCCCGCCTATGACCTCGCCTCGGTGCTCGAAGATGCGCGGCGCGACGTGAGTCCGGCGGTCGAGACCGCAATGCTGGCGCGTTACCAGACGGCGACCGGGCAGGATATCGAGCGTGCCTATTGGGCGCTCGCGGCGCAGCGCAACACGCGCATTCTCGGCGTTTTTGTCCGCCTGTGGAAACGCGACAACAAGCCGCATTATAAAAGCTTCCAGCCGCGCATGTGGGGGCTGCTCGAACGCGATCTCGCGCATCCGGCGCTTGTCCCCGTTCGGCAATGGTTCGACGCCAATGTCCCCGCTTCGAAACGGGCGGAGGCTTGGCTGTGAGCGTGAAGATCGAAAGTGCGATGGTGATGGCGGCGGGCATCGGCAAGCGCATGCGCCCGCTGACCGCGACGCGGCCAAAGCCGCTGGTGCGGGTTGCGGGCAAGGCGCTGATCGACCACAGCCTCGACCGGATCGAGGCGGCGGGTGTCGAGCATGTCGTGGTCAATGTCCATTATCTGGCGGACGCATTGGAGGCGCATCTGGCGGCGCAGAAGCGCAAGTTCACGATCGCGATTTCCGACGAGCGCGACCTGCTGCTGGAAACCGGCGGCGGGATGGTCAAAGCGCTGCCGCAGCTTACCGGCGATCCGATCCTGATCGTCAACAGCGACAATATCTGGACCGACGGGCCGCAGGACAGCATCCGCCATCTCGCGCGCCACTGGGATGGCGACAAGATGGACGCGCTGTTGCTGCTGATCCGGCAGGCGAGCGCGACGGGGCATGGCGGGCGCGGCGATTTCCATATGGACGGCGACGGCAAGCTGTCGCGTCGCAAGCCGGGACGGATCGCGCCCTTCGTCTATACGGGCATCCAGCTCATCTCGCCGCGGCTGCTCGATGACGCGCCTGAGGGAGCGTTTTCGACGAACATCTTGTGGGACCGCGCGATTGCGGCGGGGCGGCTTTACGGCCTGTCGCATATGGGGCAATGGTTCGATGTCGGCACTCCGGCGAGCATTGCGCCGACCGAAGCCGCACTGACGGATGGCTGACGCCAAACCCACCATCTTTTCCATTCCGGTCCAACGGGCCTTTGCGGATGCGCTCGCGGCGGGGCTGATCGCGCGATATGCCGACGGCGCGCTCGGGCTGGCGAACGGGTTGATCATCCTGCCGAGCAATCGCGCGCGGAGCGCGGTGCAGGCGGCGTTCGTGCGCGCGAGCGGTTCGGGGCTGCTGATGCCCAGGCTCGCGGTGATCGGCGACGCCGACCTTGATGAGAGCGTTGCCCTCGCGCTCGACCCCATCGATGAGAGCGACGCAATCCCGCCCGCGATCGACGCGCTGAAGCGGAGGTTGATGCTTGCGGGGCTGATAGAGAAACATGTTCCGGCGGGTGAAGACCCGATCACCGGCGCTGCCGCCTTCCAGCTTGCCGAGGGGCTGGGGCGCGTGATCGACCAACTGCATTATGAGGAGGTCGCGCCCGCGCGGCTGGCCGATATCGAAAGCGCGCTCGGCGATCTGGCGGGGCATTGGCAGGCGTCGTGGCGGCGGCTGTCGCTGCTCGTCGATCAATGGCCAAAGCTGCTCGCGACAACCGGCCATATCGATCGCGCCGACCGCCGCAACCGTTTGCTTGAACGGGTGAGCCGCGGATGGCGCGTGGCACCGCCCGCACGCTTCGTCGTCGCGGCGGGCGTGACGACAGCGGCGCCTGCGATAGCGCGCCTGCTGCGCACCGTTGCGGATCTGCCACAGGGGATGGTCGTGCTGCCGGGGCTCGACATCGGCATGGCGGGCGAGGAATGGGAAGCGCTGGGGCCGGTGAAAACGGATCCCGAAAAACCCGGCGACCGGCCGCTTGAAACGCATCCGCAATATCATCTGAAGTTGCTGCTTGGTCGCATGGGCGTGTCGCGGGACGAGGTGCAGTCGTGGGACGCAGCCTCTCCCTTTGACGGCCCCGATGCACGTGCGTCCTTCACCTCGCTGCTGTTCGCGCCCGCCGATTACACCGCCCGCTGGCAGCAGGCGCGCGATCTGGGCGAGGGCATTGCCGGGGTGACTGCCGCAGTGTTCGGCGATGACGGGCAGGAAGCGCAGGGAATTGCGCTGATGATGCGCGCGGCGCTCGAAACGCCTGCGCGCACGGCGGCGTTGGTGACACCCGACCGGGGACTGGCGACGCGTGTCGCGGCGGCGCTCGCACGTTGGGACATATCGGTCGACGACAGCGCGGGGCAACCGCTGGGACAGACACCGCCAGGCGCGCTGCTGCTCGCGCTCGCCGAATTCGCCGCGGCGTTCGACCCGGTGCGCCTGATCGCGCTGCTCGGCCATCCGCTCGTGCGTGCGGGCGATACAAGGCTCGGTTGGCTCGATCAGGTGCGGCGGCTCGATCTGGTGCTGCGCGGCCCCGGACTGGTGCCGGGCTGGGGCGGGGTTACGGCGCGTATCGCGGCGCTCGCCGCCGATCCGAAGGCGCGCGGTCATTCGGCAGCGCAGGCGATCGAACCATGGTGGGACGATGTCGTCGCAGGGCTCGGAGCGGCGCTCGCGCCGTTTGAAGCGGGCGCCTCCGCACCGCCATCGGTTTTGCTCGGCGCATTGCAGTCGGCGCTCGGCTGGTTGACCGGCGACGGCGTGTGGTCAGGGCACGCGGGCCGCGCGCTGTCCGAAATCTTCGATCGCTGGGCGCTCGCGAAGGGCGACGGACCGGCGCTCGTAGCGCCCGACGATTTCCCAGCGATGCTGACCGATCTCCTGTCGGGAGAAAGCGTGCGGCCGCCCTATGGCGGGCATCCGCGATTGTTCATCTGGGGGCTGCTCGAAGCGCGGTTGCAGCGCGCCGATGTGATGATCCTCGGCGGGCTCGACGAAGGTCGCTGGCCGCAGCAGCAAAGCCCCGACCCGTGGCTTGCACCGGGCATCCGGCGAATGCTGGGGCTTGCCGCGCCCGAACGCCAGCAGGGCGCGGCAGCGCATGATTTCGCGGGCGCTTTTGCGGCGCGCAAGGTGGTGGTGACGCGCGCGATGCGCAGCGGCGGCGACCCGGCGGTGGCATCGCGCTTCTGGCTGCGGCTCGCGGCGCTTGCGGGCGAATTGCCCGAAGCGCGTGTGGGCGGCGACAGTGTCACGGCACTGGCGGCGGCGCTCGATGTGCCGGCGGGGCCAATCGCGCCCGCGCGGATGCCGGAGCCGCGGCCGCCCGTCGACGCGCGGCCCGACCATATCAGCGTCACCGGCGTCGACCTGCTTGCGAAGGATCCTTACGCCTTTTACGCGGGACGCATCCTGCGGCTGTCGGTGCTCGATCCGCTGCGCGCCGGCCCCGATCCGCGGTGGCTCGGCACGCGCGTCCATGCGTTCATGGAGGATTGGCAGCGCGCCGGGGCGACGCCCGACGCGCTCGAGGTCGAACTCGGCCGCCTGCTGGACGACCCAGCGCTCGATGCGCTCGCGCGCGCATTCTGGTTCCCGCGGATCGAGCCGGCGCTGCGCTGGGCGGCAGGGCGCGTGTGGGAAGCCCGCATCGAGGGGCGCGAGCCGATCGCGACAGAGGCTAGCGGCATGCACGAACTCGACGGCATTCGCCTGTCAGGCAAGGCCGATCGCATCGACCGGCTGTCCGACGGCAGTCTTGCCATCGTCGATTACAAGACAGGGGCGGCGCCGAGCGGCAGCGCGGCGGCGGGTGGGCTCGATAATCAATTGGGTCTGCTCGGGCTGCTCGCCGAAATGGGCAAGGTTGACGGCGTGGCCGCAGGACCGATCAACGCGCTCGAATATTGGAGCCTGAAGGCCGACCGCGCCAAAGCTGTCGACGGCAGCATCGCGGCCACGCATGGGTCGCGGCGCAAGCTCAAAACTGCCGAAGAGGCGGTTGCGCGGGCCTATGACGCGTTCGCCGAACTGACTGCCTCCTATTTGCTCGGCGACGGCGCGTTCGCGCCGGGCGACAATGCAAAGCGCTTTACCGATTACGACCAGTTGATGCGCCGTGATGAATGGTTCGGGCGTGGCAGAGATTTGGGCGGCGAACTGCCATGACGCGGCTCCACGATCTCGATCCCGGCCAACAGGCAGCGGCCGAGCCGGGCGAGCATGTCTGGCTCGGCGCTTCGGCGGGGACGGGCAAGACGCAGGTGCTGTCGGCACGGGTGCTGCGGTTGATGCTAGCGGGGGTCGCGCCCGACGCGATCCTTTGCATCACCTTCACCAAGGCGGGCGCCGCAGAGATGGCGCACCGCATCCACGAGCGGCTGGCCCTGTGGGTACGGATGGGCGACGCCGACTTGCGGGTCGACCTCAATGCGCTCGGCGCCGATTGGCAGCAACCGGGCGTCCTCGATCGTGCTCGCTCACTCTTTGCCACCGTGATCGACAGCGCCCCGGGCGCGATCCGCGTCCAGACGATCCACAGCTTCTGCCAGACGCTGCTCGCGAGCTTCCCGCTCGAGGCGAAGATCATGCCGGGCTTTCGCGCGCTCGAAGAGGGTGAGGCGGCGGAGTTGCAGCGGCAAGTGATGGGAAAGCTGCTCGCCGAGGCCGGCGCCGACGGCGACGCAATGCGGGGGCAGGCTGCGATGCTGTCGCGGCGGATGGGGCAGGATGCCGCGATGGCGTTCCTTGTCCGTTGCGCACACGCCTTTGCCGCGCCGTTCCAGACGCGCGTCCTGCCGCCGCGTGCACATGATCTGCGCGCGGCGCTGCGGCTGCCCGATGGCGATCCCGACGCCTGGCTGGCGGGGAGGATCGCGGACGGAGCTATCAGCGACGCGCATATCGGCATGGTCGCGGCGAGCGGCGCGAATTGGGGGACGAAGACGGGGCTCGGCTGTGCGGACGCGATGGCGCGCTGGCTGGCCGCCGATGCGCCGGCCCGTGCAGCGACGCTCCGCGACCTGCTTGGCTGTTTCCTCACCGGCAAGGGCGAGCTGCGCGCCGATTTCGCGGGCGACAAGGGGCGGATGACCGATTGTCTGGATAGCGCAGTGCGCGTCGTCGAGGCGGCGCAAAGCCTGCTTGCTTCGGCGACCGCGATGCGGGTTGCCGACGAACTGGCTGCGGCGTGGGATCTGGGGAGCCGCTTTGCCGAGGCCTATGCACTGGCGAAGCGCGAGGGCGGGCTCGCCGATTTCGACGATCTAATTGCGATCGCCGGGTCGCTGCTGCGGCTCGGCCAGTTCGGCGAATGGGTACGCTTCAAGCTCGACCAGCGCACCGACCATATATTGGTCGACGAGGCACAGGATACGAATACGCGGCAGTGGGCGATCGTCGCTGCGCTGGCTGACGAGTTTTTCGCGGGCGAGGGCGCAAAGGACGGGCGCGTCCGCACGATGTTCACCGTCGGTGACCGAAAGCAGGCGATCTTCGGTTTTCAGGGAACTGAGCCCGCCGCGTTCGAGGCGGCACGCATCCGCTTCGGCGAATGGGCGGCTGACGGTGGTCAGCCCTTCGCTGAGGTCGACCTGGTCACAAATTATCGTTCAAGCCCAGCGGTGCTCGATGTCGTCGACGAATGGGTCGCGGGCGGCGGGACCGGGCTGATGGGGCTCGCGAGCGATGAACCGCCGCATCTGCCGTTCCGCAGCGCGCATCCAGGACGTGTGGAATTGTGGCAGCCGCTGCCCGTGGGCAAGGCGATAGCGGCCGAGGGCGAGAGCGAAGAAGGCGCGGACGAGGATATGCCCGAGGAGGGCGGCGGCGATCCGCTCGCCCCCGCGAACGATCCCGCGAGCCTCAGGTTATCGCGAGCGCTTGCCGACGAGGTCCAGGGCTGGATCGAGCATGGCAAGGACGGGCGCAGCGTCGCGCCCGGCGATATTTTGATCCTCGTCCGTCGGCGCCGCGACCTGGCGGCACGGATAGTTGCACGGTTGCAGTCGCTTGGCGTGCCCGTCGCGGGGGTCGACCGCTTTGCGCTGACGCAGCCGCTTGGCGTGCAGGACCTGTTGTCGGCGATGCGTTTTGCGATCCAGCCGCTCGACGATCTCAATCTTGCTGCGCTGCTGGTGTCGCCGTTGATCGGCTGGTCGCAGGATGATCTGTTCGGCTTTGCCCACGGCCGCGGCAAGCGCGCCTTGTGGGAGCAGCTTCGCGCGCGCGAAGCCGAAGTGCCCGCCTCGACGATGACGGCGCTGCGCGGATTGCTCGGCATGGCCGATTTCACGACGCCCTATCGTTTCCTCGATCACGTGCTGTCGGGACCGATGCAGGGGCGTCGGAGGCTTTATGCGCGGCTGGGGCGCGAGGCGCGCGATCCGATCGACGAATTGCTGAACCAGGCGCTTGCGTTCGAGCGATTGCATATCCCCTCGCTGCTCGCCTTTCTGAGCGACGTCGAGGCGAGTCGTGTCGATATCAAGCGCCAGACTGAAGCCCGCAGCGATGTCGTGCGCGTGATGACCGTGCACGGGTCGAAGGGGTTGCAGGCGCCGATCGTCATCCTTGCCGATGCAACCGACGACCCGGAGCAGCGCCAGCGCGGGTTCGACCTGTCGTTCGAAGGCTGGGACAGGCTGCCCGTGTTCGGCATGGGGCGCGACGAACGATACGGCGCGATCGCCGCCGCCCATGATGCCAAGGCGCGCGCCGAGATCGAGGAACATTGGCGGCTGCTCTATGTCGCGATGACGCGGGCCGAGGAATTGCTCATAGTTACCGGCGTCACGAAGAAGGAGGATCGTTCGCTGCCCGAACTGTGCTGGCATGCGGCGGTCGACCGGGTAATGGAAGGCATGGGGTGCGATTGGCAGGATGCCGGACCGCGCTGGGGGCAAAAGCGCGTCCATGCCGTGAATGAAAAGGCGTGGGCGCGGCGGCGGGACAAGCCGGTTGCCGGGACGCCTGGAGTGGTTATCCCCGATTGGGCGACGAAGCCCGCCCCAGAAGAGGCACGCCCGCCGCGCCCGCTTGCGCCGTCCGCGCTGGGCGAGGACGATGTCGCATCGCCGCCGCAGGGCGGCGAACGGTCGGTTGCAGTCGAGCGTGGCCTGCTGCTTCATGCACTGTTCGAACGGTTGCCGCCGGTGGCGCCCGCGCGTCGACGTATCGCGGCGGAACATTGGCTCAAGATGCAGGCGGCGGCGCTGGACGACAGCGCGCGGGGGGCAATGGTGGACGAGGTATTGGGCGTTCTGGACGATCCCGCGCATGCGGGGCTGTTCGGACCTGATTCGCTCGCCGAAGTGCCCCTGTCGGCGGTGGTGGACGGCGTCGTCGTCGCCGGCATCGTCGACCGGCTGCTCGTCGCCGATGGGACCGTGACGGTGGTCGATTACAAGACGGGGCGACATGTGCCGGCGAGCGCTGCCGACGTTCAGCCCGCCTATCTTCGCCAGATGGCCGCGTATCGCGATGCGCTTGCCGCCATTTTTCCGGGCCGGCGAGTCGAGGCGGCGTTGCTCTATACGGCGGCTGCCCGGCTGATCCGGCTGGACGACGCGTTGCTCGATGCACACAAGCCGGGCTTGACGGCAACCAAGGCGAATTTGCCGGGCTCAGCCCTTGAGCCGGACGCACCGACGCCCTAGTTTGGGGGCAACGATATTTCAGGAGTCCAACATATGGGTACCAAGGCAATCAGCGACGACAGCTTCCAGGCAGACGTCCTCGACAGCGACACCCCCGTGCTCGTCGATTTCTGGGCCGAATGGTGCGGCCCGTGCAAGATGATCGGCCCGTCGCTCGAGGAAATCGCCGACGAACTGGGCGAAAAGGTCGTGATCGCAAAGCTGAACATCGACGATCATCCGAACGCCCCCGCCAAATATGGCGTGCGCGGCATTCCGACGATGATCCTGTTCAAAAATGGCGAGATCGCCGACACCAAGGTCGGTGCGGCACCGAAGAGCGCGCTCAAGGGCTGGCTCGAAGGCGCGCTGTAACTGATGCAAGGGCCCCGGCGAAAACCGGGGCCTTTTTGTTTTCAGGTCAGCGGAATCATGACCTGTTCGGCATAGCCTGGCCGTGATCTGAGCCGCGCGTACCACGCCTCGAGATGAGGGAGTGCGGGCCGCTCGATTTCGAGCGAGAGCCAAGTATGGACGTAAACGCCCATCGGGATATCGCCGATGCCGAAATCCGCGCCCGAAAGCCAGGGCCACTGTCCCAGCGCGGCGTCGAGGACAGTCATTCGCTTGGCACAACGTTCGGCTGACGCGGCAATCGCCGCCGGATCGCGCTGTTCGGCTGTCTTGCGAACCAGATTCACGAACGCGTCGCGCTGCCCTTCGGCATAATCGATCTGCCAGTCCATCCATTTGTCGGCGACTGCGCGGGCCGCCGGGTCGGCAGCCCAAAATCGCTCGCCGCCATGTTTTGCGGCGAGATAGCGCAGGATCGCGTTCGATTCCCACAGGATGACGCCGTCGTCCTCGATCGTCGGGATCAGTGCGTTGGGGTTCTTCGCCAGATAGGCGGCATCCATTCCGAACTGTCCGCCGACGTCGTGGCGTTCGAAGGGCAGGCCGAGTTCGACGGCGAACCATGCGACCTTTTTGACATTGTGCGAGTTGAGGCGGCCCCAGATGGTGAGCATCGGCTCAGCTCCGATAGTCGGCGTTGATGCTGATGTAGCCGTGCGTCAGGTCGCAGGTCCAAACGGTCGCGCGGCCTTCGCCGAGACCGAGATCTGCGCCGACGCGGATGTCCTGGCTTTTCAGATGCGCGGCCACCGGCGCCTCGTCATAGCCGTCGACCGGCAGGCCGTCCTTTGCGACCCAATGATCGCCGAAGCGGATCGCAAGCTTGTCGCGGTCGGCGGGTTCGCCCGCCTTGCCCACCGCCATCACGACGCGGCCCCAGTTGGCATCCTCGCCCGCGATCGCAGTCTTGACCAGCGGTGAGTTGGCGATGGCGAGCGCAACGCGCTTGGCGCTGTCGTCGGTGGTGGCGCCCGTCACCTGTATTTCGATGAACTTCGATGCGCCTTCGCCGTCGCGCACGACCTGATGCGCGAGGTCGAGTGCGACGGCGCGGATCGCGGCGTAAAGCGCATCGGCGCCCGGATCGTCGCGGGTATTGAGCGGCGCATTGCCGGCCTGTCCCGTCGCAAACAGCAGCACCGTGTCGCTGGTCGAGGTGTCGCTGTCGACGGTGATGCTGTTGAAGCTGCCCCCGGTCGCCTCGCTCAGCATCTCCTGCAACAGTGCAGGCGCAACTGCGGCGTCGGTAAAGATATAGCCGAGCATCGTCGCCATGTCGGGGGCGATCATGCCCGATCCCTTGACCACGCCAGCAACCTGCACGGTCGTGCCGCCGACAATTGCGCTGGCGCCCGATCCCTTGGCAAAGGTGTCGGTGGTGCCGATGGTTTCGGCGACGGCTTCCCACGAGCAGACGGCGGCGGTCAGTGCGGCCTCGACGCCGGCGCGCGCCTTGTCCTTGGGCAACGGTACGCCGATCACGCCGGTCGAGCTTACAAAGACTTCGTTTGCGTCGCAGCCGAGATGCCCGGCGACCTGAGCCATGATCTGCTCGACCGCCTCGCGGCCGCGATAACCGGTGAAGGCATTGCTATTGCCAGCGTTGACGATCAGCGCACGGCCTTTGCCGCCCTTGACCTGTTCGCGGCCGAGCTCGACTTCCGACGAGCAGCAGACGTTGCGCGTGAATACGCCCGCGACTGCGGTGCCGGGCGCAAGCTCGACATAGGTGAGGTCGCAGCGGTCCCAATTCTTGTACTGCGCGCGCGCGACGCGGCGCGTAACCCCGGCGATGTCGGGGAGGGCGGGAAAAGATTCGGGGGCGAGCGGTGAGCGGGTCGTCATGATGGACCCGCGCATAGCCGCTCTTCCCCCAACGCAAAACCCCTCCTCTTCAGAGGAGGGGGCTTGATCCTCCCCACGGCTGCGCCGCAGGGAGGATATTGAGATCAGGCGGGAATGCCGCTGATCGACTTCACTTCCATGAAGTCCTTGAGGCCGAACACGCCGCCTTCACGGCCGTTGCCCGACGCCTTGTAACCGCCGAATGCCGCGCCCGGACCGGGGCCCCATGCGTTGACCGCGACCATGCCGGCGCGCAGCTTCGGCGCCAGGCCGGCCGCCTTCGCGGGATCGCCCGAGATGACCGCTGACAGGCCATATTCGGTGTCGTTGGCGATATCGACGGCTTCGTCGAGGTCGCCATAGGCCATGATCGTCGCGACGGGGCCAAAGATTTCCTCATTGGCGATGCGCATGTCGCGCGTGACGCCCGAGAAGACCGTCGGCTTGATATAATAGCCGCGGTTGACGTTCGAGGGCAGGCCTGTGCCACCGGTTTCGAGCGTCGCGCCTTCGTCGATCGCTGACTGGATCAGGCCCTGGATCTTGTCGAACTGCGCCTTGTTGACGACGGGGCCGATGTGGCCACCCTCGGCCTGCGGATCGCCGACCGAGGTGCCGTCGAACATTGCCTTGATCACGCCAACGGCTTCGGCTTCGCGGTCCTTCTGGACGAGAATGCGCGTCGGGGCGATGCAGCTCTGACCGGTGTTGACCAGGACGCCCTGGACCGTCGGCGGCAACACAGCGGCAAAATCGGCGTCGGGCAGGACGATGTTCGGCGACTTGCCACCGAGTTCCTGATGGACGCGCTTAACGGTGTCGGCCGCCGCCTTGGCGACGAGGATGCCGGCGCGGGTCGATCCGGTGAAGCTCACCATTTCGATGCCGGGGTGCGCGCTGATCGCGTTGCCGACCGTCGGGCCGTCGCCCTGCACGAGGTTGAAGACGCCCGGCGGCACGCCCGCGGCGTCGAGGATTTCGGCGAAGATGACCGCGTTGCCGGGGCATTCTTCCGACGGCTTGAGCACCATCGTGTTGCCAGCGGCGAGCGCGGGGGCGACCTTCAGCGCAATCTGGTTGAGCGGCCAGTTCCATGGCGTGATCATGCCGACGACGCCGATCGGTTCATAGGCGATCATGCCCGCGGCATATTTTTCGGTGAAGCTGAAGTCTTTCAGCGCGGCGATCGTGCCGATGAAGCCGCCGATGCCGGCGCCGACCTGCGCGGTGCCCGCGAAGCTGACCGGGGCGCCCATTTCGGATGCCATCGACTTTGCGAGGTCGGGCGCGCGCTTCTTATACTCTTCGACAATGCGGTTCAGCAGGTCGAGACGCTCTTCGCGCGTCGTCTGCGAGAAGCTCTTGAAGGCTTCCTTTGCGGCGGCGACAGCATCGTCGACGTCGGCCGGAGTGCCGAGCACGACGGTCGAGGCCGCTTCTTCGGTCGCGGGGTTGATGACGTCGTGGAGCTTGCCGCCCTTGCTGTCGACCCAGCGGCCGCCGATGTAATTTTGCTTGAGATGCGTTTCGGTGCTCATCATTCTTCTCCCATCGGCGGTCAATTCCGTCTCGGATTGCTACCTAATCACTGTGCCTGATGAATCAAGCGCGGCCAACTGTGAAAGACGGCAGTTTAGCGCTTTTCAGCAGAAAGGCGTGACATCAGGATGGCAGCGCGCGTCGCCTGCCGGCTGATGCTGGGGATATCGACCGCTTCGCCCGGCGCATGGTCGCCGGTACTGTACGGCCCGAGTCCCGCGAGCCCGTCGACGTCGGCGGCGACGAAGCTGATATCGCCCGCGCCGCGCTTCAGCGGATCGAGCGGCGCCATTTCGGCAAGGCCGAGGTCGCGGTTCACGCCATTGAGTTTTGCGAGCAGCGCACGGTTTCCATCGGTCGGCGCCATCGACGGATAGCCGCCCGGATCGAAGCTCAGCTTGGCGTCGGTACCCGGCGCATGCTCGGCGACGATCGCGGCCATCTTCGCTTTCACCCGTTCGATTTGTTCGGGCGACAGCGCGCGGAGGTCGCCGCGCGCGATTGCGATCGGCGCGATGATGTTTGTCTTGCCGTTCACCGTCGCGCGTATGCCGCCCGCGTCGAGTTCGGCCTGCTGCCCGCCCGCGATCAGCCCGACGTTGAAGGTGAGGTTCGGTTCGGGGAGTTCGGTGCGGAAACGGTAGACGATCCGCGTCAGCTCATAGATTGCGCCGTCGCCCGCCGCGGCGCTGAAAATGCCGGAGCTGTGCGCGCTCTTGCCCGTGGCGGTGACGGTCCAGCTATCCGACGAGCGCCGTGCGACGGACCCCATGTCCGCGCCATTGTCGCGGACGAGCCCTTCGAAATCGAGCGCAACGTCGCTGCGCTTGCCTGCATCGATCAGGTCGGCGCGCGCCTTTTCGATCGGGCTGCCCGAATCCTCTTCGTCGCCGGTCATGTGGATTTCGATATTCGCGTCCTTGAGCGTGCCGGCGGCCTTCATCGCGCGTAGGGCCGCGACGATCACGACCATGCCGCCCTTGTCGTCGCCCGCGCCGGGTCCTTCGCCCATATCGCCCTTGCGTGTGAACTTCTGGAACGGCGAGTCGGGTTCGAACACCGTGTCGAGATGCGCGATGAGGAGCAGGCGCTTGGCATCGGGCTTGCCTGTATGCGTCGCGATCAGGTGGCCGGCGCGGCCGGTATCGCGCATCGGTTTCCATTCGACCTTGAAGCCTAGCGGCTCGAGTTCGGCGCGCATCATCGCTCCGACCTTTTCGACGCCTTCCAGATTCTGCGAGCCGCTGTTCTGGTTGACGAGCTTTTCGAGCAGGGCCAGCGAGCGCGCCTGTTCGGCGTCGACCGTTTTCGCCATGCCGCTTTCGGCCTTCGACAGCTTTGCTTGCGCTGCCGGGATCAGCGCGAGTTGAAGGGCGACGATAGCGGCAAAGGGCAATGATTTCATGGGGAGGCCTCCTATGGAGGCGCCCTTGTGCCGTGCCTTTCCGTTCGCGGCAAGCGTTCAGCCGGACAGTCGCTCCGCGACGTCAGTTTCGCGGACGCACCATGAAGATGTTGCCCGACACGCTGACGATATAGAGGTTGCCCGCGCTGTCCTCTCCGAAAGACGCGAGTTGCCGGAGCGTGTCGACATCGGGCCTGAAGTCGTCGTTGCGGTTGGCGAAACGCGACGATGGCAATGTCTGTCCTTGCGCGAAGTCGGCGAACGGCAGCGTCCACACATTGGCCGAGATGAAGTCGCCAAAGACATATTGTCCGCGCAGCGATGCGATCGGTCCGCGATAGACATAGCCGCCGATCACGCTGCGGCCGAGGGCGGGCGCATATTCTGCGACCGGTGGCGTGAGACCTGAGGGCGGCGTGCCACGGTTGACGCGTGTTCCCTCCATGAAGGGCCAGCCGAAATTGAGTCCCGGCGTACCGATTGGCAACATGCTGATTTCTTCCATATTGCTCTCCCCCACGTCGCCGATCACCAAGGTCGATCCCTGGAAGGACGCCCGGAACGGATTGCGGAGGCCGCGTGCGAAGACATAGGGGTCTCCGCCACCGGAAATATAGGGATTGCCCGGCGCCGGAACGAAGCGATTGGCGTTCGCCGGATCGACCGCGAGCCGCAGTATCTTGCCGAGGCGCGAATTCGTGTCCTGCGCGGGGTCGCCGCCCGTGGCGCCGTCGCCAATAGCGACATAGATGTTGCCATCGGGACCATAGCCGATCCAGCCGCCATTGTGATTGGAGGAGTCGGCGTGCGGAACCGATAGAGCGGTTATATAGGTCGTCTCAGGCGACGCGGTGCCCAGCGTGTAGCGGCGGACCTGCACCGAGCCGTCGGGCCCGGTGGCGACGACCATCAACTGGTTCACATTGTTTGGATTGACGGCGAGCCCCAGCAGTCCGCGTTCGCCGCCCGACGAAAGATCGGTGATGTTGAGAACGCGCGTGCTGCTGCCGGTCGTCGGATTGAACCGATAGACCCCGCCACCATTCTCCACGACATAGACGTTGTTGCTGTCGCCGGGGATCGGCGCAAGATAGACGGGCCGGCTGAAGCTGGTCGATCCGACGGGCGCCACGCGCCCGACCGAGATTCCGTCGGCGCTGTTGGTCACGGTGATGTTGACCGTCAGCGTCGCACTCGCGCGGCCGTCGCTGACGCGGAGTTGGACGTTGTAGACATTGTTGCGATCGGCATCGGTCGGCGCGGAATAGTTCGGCGCGGTGTTGAACCGGAGTGCACCCGCGGACGTAATCGAGAAAACCCCCGCATCGGCGCCGCCGTCGATGCTGAATGTCAGCGCATCGCCGTCGGGATCGCTTGCGGTGGCCTGATAGGCGCTGGTGGTGTTTTCGACGATGCTTGCAGTCTGTGCCGAGGTGAAGCTGGGCGGAGAGTTGCTGGCGGGTGGCGGCGTGCTGCCGCCTCCGCCCCCTCCGCCGCCGCCGCACGAAGCGAGGATCAAGGGGAAAAGGGCGGCAAAAACTCGCATCCGCATGGGCAACAGCCTTTCGCAATCGAACGAACCCGGCGGGCAGCCTGTCACCCATCGGCGGGGATCGCAACCTCGCTGATTTACCAACTTATATATTGGAATCGGTTCGTCTCAGGCGAGCTCCTTGACCTCGTCGAAATCGTCCAGCTTGTCGAGCGCGTCGCGGGCGATTTTCCGAAGGGCGGAGCGGTTCACCATCAAGCCCTTCGACCCATCACCGGTCAAATCGTCGATCGTGAACGCGACCTTCGTTCGGCCCGGCGCCAATTCTTCAAAGGTGAATTTCAGCCCCGTCTTCAACGCGCCATCGTCGACGCTGTAGATCAGGTGCGTTTCGCGCGGGATTTCCATCGCAACCGCAATCTTCACCTTTTGCGCATCGGGCCGCTCGTCGGGGATCATCTTGTCGAATCCGGGTTCGCCCTTTTGCACGATGAGCTCATAGAGCCGTGTCGATCCGCCGTTGGTGACGAGCGGCAAGCCGGTGAAGGCGCTGTCGTTACCGAACATCTTCGCGAACACCTCCTCGCGCGGCGCGGCAACGATGCGTGTCTCGTTCGCCAGCTCGGCAATCTTGCCGCAGCCGGTTGCAAGCAGCATCGCGATGATCGGAACTATCATGCGAAACATTGAATATCCCCCCGATTCGTCCTGCTATTAGCGCGTTCGGCTTATCAAAAAGTAATCGCCAGAAAGTCGACGGGGTGTAAAGTATGTTTGACAGATCGGCTGATGATATGTAAAGAGTTCTTTACAGGAAGGGCCTTGGCTGTTGGAAAATCGGGTTCGCGAATATCGGGAGAAGGCGGCGTGGAGCCAGGGCGAACTCGCTCGCCGGCTCGGCGTGTCGCGCCAGACGATCAACGCGGTCGAAACCGACAAATACGACCCCAGCCTGCCGCTTGCATTGCGCATGGCTCGATTGTTCGGGCTCGAGGTACGCGAGCTGTTTGTCGATCATTGGTTGCCGGAGGACGAAGGATGAACAAGGCCGTGACAGGAAATCGGGCGTCGCAGGTCAAGGCTTCGGCCCTCAAGATGCTGGTGGGCGCGATGGTGGGCGCGGGATTTTCCGCGGCGGCGCTTGCGCTGGCGGGCGCCGGGTTGCTCGATGCAATGGGCCCGTCGCGCGTGGCGCTGGCCGGCGTCGGCCTGGTCTATCTGCTGATGGGGGCCTTCGTAGGCTTCGGCCTTGTTGCACCACAGGCGGGCGCGAAGCTCCTCAACGTCGGCGATGCCGACGAACTGCGTGACGAGCGCAGCACGCTTGCGCAGTCGACCGCAGTCATGGGCATCACGGGGATCGTGCTCGTCCTGCTCGCGTTGGCGCGTGGGCCGGGATTCGCGGCGGGGCCGGTTTCCGCCGAAGTTGCGATCGGCGCGCTGCTCCTGTCGACCGCCGCGGGCGTGTGCGCAAGCTGGCGGTGGCGTGGCGCCTTCGACGAGTTGAGCTGGCAACTCGGTCTCGAAGGCTGCCTGTGGGCCTTCTGCCTGAGCTGGGTCATTCTGTCGCTTTGGGCGGCGGCCGATTTCCTCGGCTTCGGCGCGGTGCTCTCACCGATCGACGTCGTCACGACGCTTTCGGCTATGTTGCTGCTGGGTTCGTTCGTCGCGATCGGAAAGCGCGGAATGATGACCCGCTGACGAAAAAGGGCGCCCGGTTCCCCCGAACCGGACGCCCTTCCTTAGGCGATCTGACCCTGTCGGATCAGGCGCTGTAGTACATGTCGAACTCGACCGGGCTCGGCGTCTGTTCGAAACGATAGACCTCGTCCCACTTCAGTTCGACATAGGCTTCGATCTGGTCCTTGCTGAACACGTCGCCCTTGAGCAGGAAGTCGTGGTCGGCGAGCAGGCTGTCGAGCGCTTCGCGGAGGCTTCCGCACACGGTCGGGACTTCGCTCAACTCTTCGGGCGGCAGGTCGTACAGATTCTTGTCCATCGCGTCGCCGGGGTGGATTTTGTTCTGGATACCGTCGAGGCCCGCCATCAGCAGCGCCGAATAGCAGAGATAGGGGTTCGCCATCGCGTCGGGGAACCGGAACTCGACGCGCTTCGACTTCGCGCCCGCACCGTACGGGATGCGACACGAGGCCGAACGGTTGCGGCTCGAATAAGCGAGCAGCACCGGAGCTTCGAAACCGGGGACGAGGCGCTTGTAGCTGTTCGTCGTCGGGTTGGTGAAAGCGTTGAGGGCTTTGGCATGCTTGACCACGCCGCCGATGAAATAGAGGCACATGTCCGAAAGGCCAGCATAGCCGTTGCCGGCAAAGAGCGGCTTGCCCTTTTCCCAGATCGAGATGTGGGTGTGCATGCCGCTGCCATTATCGTCCTTGATCGGCTTCGGCATGAAGGTCGCGGTCTTGCCATAGGCGTGCGCGACCTGGTGCACGACATATTTGTAGATCTGCATGCGGTCGGCGGTTTCGGTCAGCGTGCCGAAGGTGAGGCCCAGTTCGTGCTGCGCGGCGGCGACTTCATGGTGATGCTTGTCGCAGGGCAGGCCCATTTCGAGCATCGTCGAGACCATTTCGGCGCGGATGTCGACGGCGCTGTCGACCGGCGCGACGGGGAAATAGCCGCCCTTGGCACGCGGACGGTGCGCAAGGTTGCCGCCCTCATAGCTGCGGCCGGTGTTGGTCGGCAGTTCGATATCGTCGATCTCGAAACCCGACTTGTTGTAGCCGGTTTCGAAACGGACGTCGTCGAACATGAAAAATTCGGCTTCGGGGCCGACATAGACGGTGTCGCCGATGCCGGTCGAGGCGACATAGGCCTCGGCGCGCTTCGCGGTCGTGCGCGGGTCGCGGGCATAGCCTTCGCCGGTCGACGGTTCGACGATGTCGCAGAAAATCACCAGCATCGGGGTGGCCGAGAAGGGATCATCATAGACGGCATCGAGGTCGGGCTTCAGGATCATGTCCGACTCGTTGATCGCCTTCCAGCCTTCGATCGACGAGCCGTCGAACATCAGGCCGTCTTCGAGTTCGTCCTCGCCGAGGATCGACGCGACCATGGTCAGGTGCTGCCACTTGCCCTTGGGGTCGGTGAAGCGCAGGTCGACCCACTCAATGTCGTTTTCCTTGATCCGCGCGATGATATCCTTGGGCTTCGTAGCCATCGTCTATGCTTCCTTCTTGCGAAATGGTCCGGCGTGCCGGGGGTTGTCGGGTTTTCGAAAAATGCGAAAGATTAAAGCGCGTCCTCGTTGCGTTCGCCGGTGCGGATACGGAGCGCCGTTTCGACCGGGATGACGAAGATCTTGCCGTCGCCGATGCGGCCAGTCTGCGCAGCGGCGGCGATCGCCTCCACCACACGTTCCGCCATCGAGTCTTCGACGATGACTTCGAGCTTCACCTTGGGCAGAAAGTCGACGACATATTCGGCGCCGCGATACAGTTCGGTGTGACCCTTCTGCCGTCCGAAACCCTTGGCCTCGGTGACGGTGATGCCGCTGACACCCACTTCGTGCAGCGCTTCCTTCACTTCGTCGAGTTTGAACGGCTTGATGATCGCCTCAATCTTCTTCACGCTTTTCGTCCCCCTTTGGGCTGGCCGCCGCTCCTTGCGCGTCAAGCCGGATCAGGCGTGCCTGGTCCGGTCTGCCGTCGAGTCGGTGCGATGTCCCGCCATCTTGCACCAATCAAAAGCCGTGCCAATTGGCGAATCGCGGGGATTTGGTAAGAAATTTGAAACGAAAGAACGCTGCTGCCCAAGGGCTGGGCAACGACGTTCTTCGGCTGCCTAAATTTTGAGCAGTCAGCGTCCCATCGGCGCCGAGGAGTCGGCCAGATTGGCTTTGGTCCAGTTCGACCGCTCGATGACATAGGCGCGAATCGCCTCGGCATCGGCGGGGGTGAGCACATTGGCGAAGCTCACCATGCCGCGGTCTTTCAGGGCGCCGCCGATTACGACGCCCTTCCACGCCTCGGCATTGGCGAGGGTGCCCGAGACGCGCAGGTCGGGGGTGAAGCCGTTGCCGATCGCGCTGTCGCCGTGACAGACGATGCAATAGCGCCCGAAATGCGCCTTGCCTGCCGAAACCTGCGCCGGCGATGCGGTCATCGGCGGCGGGTTCCATGCGAGCGCGGCGGAGGACGGCGGAGCAGGGAGTTTCACCGTGCCGCCAATCTTCATCACGACAAGGCGCGGGATGTTCGGGATCTTGCGCGTCGCGCCGCCCGCGACCCCGGCGACAAGCGGAAAGGCGCCGCCCTTGCTCGTCATGAACGCCACATATTGGACGCCGCCGACGCGGAAGGTCGAGGGCGCGCTGACGATCCCCGATTGCATGTCGAGGTCGAGCAATTGCTTGCCGGTGTCGGCGGTATAGGCGCGGAAGCGACCGAGGCTGGTGCCCTGGAAGACAAGATTGCCCGCCGTGGTCATCGTACCGCCGTTCCACGCCGCGGGGTGGTCGACCGCCCATGCGACCTTGCCGGTGCGCGGGTCGAATGCCACCAGCCGCCCGGTGGTCGCGGCGACCGCGGCGCGGAACGCTGCCTTGTCGTCGGGGAGCATCGTGCCGGTCAGCGTGGTACCGATGTTGAACCCGACGACCTTGCGTTTGTCGAGTTCGGTCATGTCGGCGAGATAGCCCTGCGGGATTTGCTGCGCGGGGATATAGACGAGGCCGGTTTTCGGATTGTAGCTCATCGGGTGCCAGTTGTGTGCGCCAAGCGCGCCGGGGATCGCGATGAACGGCTTGCCGGTCTTGTAGAAGCGCGCCTCGGGATTCTCGATCGGGCGGCCGCTGGCGAGGTCGTAACCCGTCGCCCAGTTGATCCCGTCAACGAAGGGCTTGGCGTCGATCAACTTGCCACTGGTGCGGTCGATCGTGAAGAAGAAGCCGTTCTTCGGTGCATGGTACAGCACCTTCGTCGGCTTGCCGTTCATCGCCTGTTCGGCGAGGATGATCGGCTGGGTTGCGGTATAATCCCACGTCTCGCCCGGCGTTTCCTGATAATGCCATTTATATTTGCCGGTCGTGGCGTCGAGCGCCACGACCGAGGACAGGAACCAGTTGTCGCCCTCACCATTCGAGCGCGTGCCATGGTTCCATGGGTTGCCGTTGCCGACGCCCAGATAGATTTGGTCCAGATCCTTGTCGTAAACGATCGCGTCCCAGACGGTGCCGCCGCCGCCTGAGGTCTGCCACTCGCCTTTATCGGACCAGGTCGCGTTACCCTTTGATGCGAAGATGTCATCGGACGCCGCGCCGTCCTTCGCCTTGGTCGGATTGGGCGCGGTGTAGAAGCGCCAGCGCTCCTTGCCGGTGTCGGCGTCATAAGCGGTGACATAGCCGCGCACCCCGAATTCGGCGCCGCCGTTTCCGATCAGCACCATATCCTTCACGACGCGCGGCGCGCCCGTGATCGTGTAGGGTTTCGACGTGTCGAAGGTCTGCGTCGACCACAGTTCCTTGCCGGTCTTCCTGTCGAGCGCGATCAGGCGGCCGTCGAGCGCGCCCACGAAGACCTTGTCGCCCCACACCGCAACGCCGCGGTTGACGACGTCGCAGCAAGCAGAAACCGCTCGCTCGCCGGGGACCTTGGGGTCGAACTTCCACAAGGATTTACCGGTCGCGGCGTCCCAAGCGCTGACCTTCGACCAGGCATGGGTGACATACATTACGCCGTCGACGACGACGGGCGTTGCTTCCTGTCCGCGCGCATCGTCAAGGTCGGCTGTCCAGGCGATACCGAGCTCACCCACATTTTCGTCGTTGATATCGGTCAGCGGACTGAAGCGCTGCTCGTCATAGCTGTAACCGATCGCGCCCCAATTATCGCCATTGCCGCCGGTCTTGAGGAGGGTCTCACTGGCTTTCTCGGCATCGTCGATCGATCCGCCGCCTGAAACACTGTCGTTTTTCGACGCGTTGCATGAAGCCAGTGCCAGTGCCGCGCAGCCCAGCAGCGCGGCCGTAAAGACCCGTTTCGCCATCCCTTGCTCTCCCGTTCGACGCCTATCGTTGACGTTAACGTCAAGACTGCGCCCGAAGGCGCATGTGCGCAAGCGGGAAAATGGGGGGTGAGGGCGGGGGGCTCTCCTATCGTGACCCTCGAACGAGACACGTGGCTCGCTCGACTTGATTCGGGGTGTGTGCAGGCAAGCGCCGCGTTGAAAGTCATGGACCCCGGATCAAGTCCGGGATGAAGAAACTGGAGTCGTCACGCGGATTATTGCCAGGGCGGCGCGTTCAGACCTTTGGGGCTGGCGGTGAAAATCTCGCAGCCGGTTTCGGTGATGCCGATGCTGTGCTCGAACTGCGCCGAGAGCGAACGGTCGCGGGTGACCGCGGTCCAGCCGTCGGCAAGCATCTTCACCGCATATTTGCCGGTGTTGATCATCGGCTCGATGGTGAAGAACATGCCGGGGCGCAATTCCGGTCCGGTGCCGGGACGGCCGGCGTGGACGACTTCGGGCGCGTCATGGAACATCTGGCCGAGACCATGGCCACAGAAATCGCGGACGACCGAATAGCGATGTCGCTCGGCGTGGGTCTGGATCGCGTGCGCAACGTCGCCCATGCGGTTACCGGGCTTTGCCTGCTCGATGCCGAGCATCAGGCATTCGTAAGTGACCTCGACGAGGCGCTTCGCCTTGATCGGCACATCGCCGACCAGATACATGCGGCTGGTGTCGCCGTGCCAGCCGTCGACGATGCTGGTGACGTCGATGTTGACGATATCGCCCTCGCGTACCGGCTTGTCGTCGGGGATGCCGTGGCAAACGACGTGGTTGATGCTGGTGCAGCAGCTATGCGTAAAACCGCGATAACCCAATGTCGCGGGGATGCCGCCGCCATCGAGCATCATCGTGCGGACAAGGTCGTCGATTGCGGCGGTGGTAACGCCGGGCTGGACGAAGGGAACGAGCGCGTCGAGGATTTCAGCCGACAGCCGGCCCGCCTTGCGCATGCCGGCAAAGCCAGCTTCGTCATGCAGCTTGATCGTGCCGTCGCGAACACGGGCGGGGGCCGCGGCGTCGGCAGCGGTTACGGAGACATAGTCGTACATGCGAGTGATATAGTCGCTGGAGGCTGAAAAAGCGAGGGGCGGCCATCGGCCGCCCCGTCACCTTACTCCGCAGCCTTCTTCGTCTTGTCGGCTTTCGCCTTGCCCTTGCCGGCCTTGGGCGCGGCGGGGGTGATTTCGAAGGCGAGCGGATTGCCGACATGGGCGTCTTCGCCGGTCTTCATCTTTACCTTGACCTCGCCGCCGTGGACCAGCTTGCCGAAGAGCAGTTCCTCGGCGAGCGGCTGCTTGATCTTTTCCTGGATCAGGCGGCCCATCGGACGCGCGCCATAGAGCTTGTCATAGCCCTTGCCGGTCAGCCATTCGCGCGCCGCATCGTCGAGCTGGATGTGGACGTTGCGGTCGGCGAGCTGCAGTTCGAGTTCGAGGATGAACTTGTCGACGACGCGCGCGACAACCTCGGGCGGCAGATAGCCGAAGGGTACGATCGCATCGAGGCGGTTGCGGAATTCGGGGGTGAACATGCGTTTCACCGCCTCTTCCTGCACATCCTCACGCGTCGACTGGCCGAAACCGATCGACTCGCGCGCCATGTCGCTGGCGCCCGCGTTGGTCGTCATGATCAGGATGACGTTGCGGAAGTCGACAGTCTTGCCGTGGTGATCGGTAAGGCGGCCATTATCCATCACCTGCAGCAGGATGTTGAACAGGTCGGGATGCGCCTTTTCGATCTCGTCGAGCAGCAGCACGCAATGCGGATTCTGGTCGATGGCATCGGTAAGCAGACCGCCCTGATCATAGCCGACATAGCCCGGCGGCGCGCCGATCAGGCGGCTGACCGAATGGCGTTCCATATATTCCGACATGTCGAAGCGCTGGAGCGGGATGCCCATGATCGAGGCGAGCTGCTTGGCGACCTCGGTCTTGCCGACGCCGGTGGGGCCCGAGAAGAGATAGTTGCCGATCGGCTTTTCTGGATCGCGTAAACCCGCGCGGCTCAGCTTGATCGCCGACGAGAGCACCTCGATCGCGGTGTTCTGGCCGAACACGACGCGCTTGAGGTCGGTTTCGAGGCTGGCGAGCGTTGCCTTGTCGTCGGTCGACACCGACTTGGGCGGGATGCGGGCCATCGTCGCGATCACGGCCTCGATTTCCCTGGCGGTGATCGTCTTCTTGCGCTTCGACGGCGCGACCAGCATCTGCATCGCGCCGACCTCGTCGATCACGTCGATCGCCTTGTCGGGCAATTTACGATCGTTGATGTAACGCGCCGACAGGTCGACCGCTGCGTTGATCGCGTCCTGCGTGTAACGCACCTGATGATGCGCCTCGAACGCGCTGCGCAGGCCCGCGAGGATTTTCTTCGTATCCTCGAGCGTCGGTTCGACCACGTCGATCTTCTGGAACCGGCGAAGCAAGGCGCGGTCCTTTTCAAAATGGTTGCGGAACTCCTTGTACGTCGTCGAACCGATGCAGCGGATGACGCCGCCCGACAAAGCGGGCTTGAGGAGGTTCGACGCGTCCATCGCGCCGCCCGAGGTGGCACCTGCGCCGATCACCGTGTGGATCTCGTCGATGAACAGGATCGCGTGCGGCAGGCCTTCGAGTTCGGTCACGACCTGTTTCAGCCGTTCCTCGAAATCGCCGCGATAGCGCGTTCCCGCGAGCAGCGCGCCCATGTCGAGCGAATAGATCACCGCGGGCAGCAGCACCTCAGGCACGTCGCCTTCGATGATCTTACGCGCGAGACCTTCTGCGATCGCGGTCTTGCCGACGCCGGGATCGCCGACATAAAGCGGGTTGTTCTTGCTGCGGCGGCAGAGGATCTGGATCGTGCGATCGACCTCGGCGCTGCGGCCGATCAGCGGGTCGACCTTGCCGCCTTTCGCCTTCTCGTTGAGGTTGACGGTGAACTGGTCGAGCGCGGTTTCTTTCTTGTTCTTGCCGTCGGCCTTTTCCTTGGCCTCTTCCTTTTCCTCGGGCTCGGCCTGCGGTGAGGGCTTGCCGCCCTTGCCGACGCCGTGGCTCAAATAAGAGACTGCGTCGAGGCGCGTCAGATCCTGCTGCTGCAGGAAATAGACGGCATAGGATTCGCGTTCGGAGAACAAGGCGACGAGGACGTTGGCGCCCGTCACTTCATCCTTGCCCGACGACTGGACATGCAGGATCGCCCGCTGGACGACACGCTGGAAGCCCGATGTGGGCGATGGGTCGCTATGTCCTTCGACCTTCAAACTGTCGAGCTCGGTGTCGAGATAGTGGACGACCGCCGATTGCAGGTCGTCAAGCGCGACGCCGCAGGCGCGCATCACTTCGGCGGCATGATCGTCATCGATCAGCGCATAGAGCAGATGCTCGAGCGTCGCATATTCGTGGTGACGCTCCGAAGCGGCCTTCAGCGCGTTGTGTAGTGTCTTTTCGAGGCTTTCCGAAAAGGACGGCATGGTCTTCATCTCCTTGCGGGGACCAGGCCGGGGAGAGCGGCCCCCTTAGAAATGCAACGTGGCGATGCCGCCGCCCCACCGCAAGGGAAAAGCGGTCGGCTTTGTGAAATTACGATGACGGCGGTTGCGGCGCGGTTAACGGGGTGTTCGGAATTTGGGGTGTGGGCGCATCATTGGGGTGAGCGGGCGTGGCTTGTTCTTCCTTCGTCATCCCTGACTTGATCCGGGATCCCGTTTTTTTTGCGCGCCCGCCGGCTCCGGTATCAAGCGGGACCCCGGATCAAGTCCGGAGTGACGATGATGGAGCATGTCCAAAAGAGGTCGCTAGCAGTCCTCGCCCACCCCGGACTCCCAGCAAAAAGAAAGGGGGCCGAAGCCCCCTTTCCGTTTAGCGTTTCAAACCGTCAGTTGAACGACGGTGCCGGCGGGACCGGCGGCGGGGGTGCGTCCGCGTCGTCTTCATGCACTTCGACATGGCCGAGGCCCACGTGGCTGCGCGAACGGCTGTAGACGAAATAGACGACCAGCCCGATCGCGGCCCAGATCAGGAAGAGGTTGATGCTCTTCTGGTCGAGGTTGAAGAAGAGATAGAGGCAACCAAGGATCGCAATCGGCGCCGTGATATAGATCAGCGGCGTCTTGAACGGACGATGGCGGCCCGGATCGGTGCGGCGGATCACCATCACCGCGATCGACACCGCGGCAAAGGCGAAGAGCGTACCCGAGTTCGAGATGTTCGCCAACTGCCCCACGGGGAAGAAGGCGGCGAACAAGGCGACCGCGATACCCGTGATGATCGTGATCACGTGCGGCGTGTTGAACTTCGGATGGATCTTCGAGAAGGCCTGCGGAAGCAGACCGTCGCGGCTCATGACGAAGAAGATACGGGTCTGGCCGAACATCATCATCAGGATGACCGACGGCAGGGCGAGGCCGGCGGCGAGGCCGATCAGGTTGCCGATTTGCGGCCAGCCGATTTCGCGCAGCGTCCATGCCAGCGCTTCCTTCGAGCAGACGACCGCCTGGTCGCCGATCGCGCCGCATGCAGCGGCGAGTTCGCGGCTGCCCGGTTCAAGCGCATGGCCCGCGGCGGCGTCGATGCCAACCGGCTGCGCACCGACGGTGCCGATGACACCGGCGGCGACGAGCAGATAGAAGACGGTGCAGATCGCGAGGCTGCCGATCAGGCCGATCGGCATGTTACGCTGCGGATTCTTCGTTTCCTCGGCCGCGGTCGAGACCGCGTCGAAGCCCACATAGGCGAAGAAGATCGAGGCCGCAGCGGCGCCGATGCCGCCGATGCCGAGCGGTGCGAAGGGTTCGAAATTCTCCATATTCATCACGGGAACCGCGAGGATGATGAAGAGCGTCAGGGCCAGCACCTTGATGACGACGAGGATCGCGTTGATCGTCGCCGATTCGCGCGTGCCGATGACGAGCAGCATCGTGACGAGGCCCGCGATGAACATCGCCGGCAGGTTGATCATCCCGCCGTCGAACGGTCCGAGCACCCATGCCGAAGGTATGTCTATGCTGAACGCATGTTCGATCAGCCCGACGACATAGCCCGACCAGCCGACCGAAACGGCGCCTGCGGCGACCGCATATTCAAGGATCAGCGCCCAGCCGACCATCCATGCGATGAGTTCGCCCATGACGGCGTAGCTATAGGTGTAGGCCGAGCCTGACACGGGGACCATCGAGGCCATTTCGGCATAGCAGAGCGCGGCAAAGGCGCAGACGAAGCCGGCAATGATGAAGCTGATCATCATGCCTGGACCAGCCTTTTGCGCGGCTTCGGCGGTCAGCACGAAAATCCCGGTCCCGATCACGGCGCCGATCCCCAGCATCGTGAGCTGGAAGGCGCCGAGCGTGCGCGTAAGCGACTTTTTTTCCGCTGTCGCCAAAATGGCATCCAACGGCTTTACGCGGTCAAATAGCATAATCTTCCCCTTGTGAGCGGCTGAAACTGCCGCCCCTTCTCTTGGCGGGACAGACTAGCCGCTCCGCGCGTCAGCGCAACTTAATTTCAGGGGCTGGTGCCGCTTACCGTACCGTAAAGCGCACGCGGTCAATCATTCGGCCGCCCGGATCAACTAGCGCGAGCATATGAACCCCGGGACGCGGCAGGATCTGTTGCCCCGCATCGGCGTCGCCGAGCGGCTTCTTGTCGAGGATCAGGCGATAGCCAGCGACCGATCCGCTCACCGTTACCGCGAGCCGCTGGCGGTCGATCGGGATGTCAGGGTCGAGCGCGTAGACGCTGCCGCTGACCGGGCTGGTGATACGCGGGCGGCGCGCGGCTTGCGGGGCGGCGGCCATTTCGCTTTGCGCGGTGCCCGCCATGAAATATTCGCGGCGCGGCGGTTCGCGGGTGCCGGAGAGAGTGATCTGGCGGACTTCGACCCCGCTCGGCATGGCGGGAGGCTTGCCCGGGGTGCCAGCGTGGAGCGCGAGCATCACGTCGCGCCAGACGGGTGCGGCGCCCGAGGTGCCCGAGACGGCGCGCATCGAATCGCCCTCGAGATTGCCGACCCAGACGGCGACGGTGAAGCGGTCGGACCAGCCGATGCACCAATTGTCGCGCATGCCCTTTGATGTGCCCGTCTTGGCGGCGGCCCAGAAGGGGAGGCGGAGGGCGCTGTCGGAGCCGAAGGCGTCGGTGCGCGCCGAGGCGTCGGCAAGGATGTCGCCGACGATGAAGGCGGCGGCAGGGCTGACGATCTGGCGTGGCGGATGTTGGCGAAGGTGCCGCGTAATGTCAAAGCTGACCGGCGACCACTTCCCCATATTTGCAAATGTTCTGAAGGCATTGGCTTGTTCTACGAGCGAAACTTCGGCCGATCCGAGCGCCAGGCTGAAGCCATAATATTCACCATCCTCGACCAGGCCATGATAGCCGAGCGCCCAGAGGCGGTCGCGGAATTGCTGGACGTCGTCGATCACGAGCGCGCGGACCGCGGGGACGTTGAGCGACGAGGCGAGCGCGTGGCGCACGCTGACCGGCCCCTTGAAGCTGTGGTCGTAATTTTTCGGGACATAGAGCCCCGACGCGGTGTCGAGCTGGACCGGGCTGTCGTCGAGGATCGACGCGGCGGTGAGCCAGCCATGTTCGATGACCTGCGCGTAAAGATGCGGCTTGAGCGTCGAACCCGCCTGCCGCCGCGCGTTTGCGCCATCGACCGACGCGGCGGTCGATTTCAAACCGACGCCGCCGACATAGGCGAGCACTTCGCCCGTCGCATTGTCGAGCACGACGACCGCGCCGTCGCGGACACGGTCCGAACCCAGCCCGGCGAGCTGGCGGCGCAGCGCGACGATTGCGGCGGTCTGGATACGGCGGTCGATCGTCGTCGTGACGCGCTTGCCGGGTTTGTCGAGCAGACGGACCGCGAGATGCGGCGCGAGCGCACGATCGAAGCGCGCGGCATGTTCGCCCGACACCAATGTCGCGGCGGCGGCGCGGACCGCGGCGCAATCCTTCGCCTTCGCGACGCGGCAAGCGCGGCGGCCCAGCGCTTTGGCGTCGGCGGCCGGATTGGGGAGAAGCCCCGCGAAAAGCGCGGCGTCGGTGCGGTTCATTTCGGCGGGCTTCTTGCCGAACAGACTTTGCGCGCCCGCGCCGATCCCTTGCGCCTCGCCGCGCAGCGGCACGAGGTTGAAATAAGCCTCGAGCATCTGGTCGTGCGACCAATGCGCGGCGAGCGCCTGACCGGCGCGCATCTGGCGAATCTTCGTTCGCCAGTCGCGCTTGCCCGGCTGCGCGAGCGTGGGATCGATGAAGGCGGCGAGCTGCATCGCCAGCGTCGAAGCGCCGCGCGAGCGGTCGCCGGTCCACCTCGCGCGGATCGCGCTGGCGATTGCGAGCCAGTCGACCCCGCCGTGCGACCAGAAGCGGCGATCCTCGCTTTGCACGACGGCATCGCGGACGGCAGGGCTGATGTTATTCAGCGGCACCCAAGCAAGGCGGCGGCGCTGGAAATTGACGCGCTCGCTGTCGAGCAGGCGGCCGTCGCGGTCATAGAGCCACGCTTCGCTGGGGCGCCAGTCGGCGCGGACCTCGGCATAGTCGGGCATCGCCGGGGGGCGGGTGAAGAGATGCGCGACGGTGACGAGAATGAGCGCGCCGAGCGCGAGCCATGCGAGAGCATCGCGCCAGTGCGGGAATTTGGTCCAAATAGTCATTGATGAGGGGCCTAGCCGTCACCCATCATCTCGTCATTGCGAGCGGAGCGAAGCAATCCAGGGTGCGACAAGCCGCTCTGGATTGCTTCCCCCGGATCAAGTCCGGGGTCGCAATGACGGAAGAGAAAAACGCTCGCGATGACGTCAAGGCAAAGCCTCCCGACATCACTGCCCGACGCTCGCCACCGTCATCGGGGCGTTTGGCCATTGGCCGCGGATCGCGGGCGAATACATCGCTTCGACGCGCGTCTGCGGCAGAGTGAAGCGGCCTGAGCCGTTCAAGCGGACGACATATTCGACCGCATGGGTGCCCGCGGGCATCCAGCCGAAATAGCCGCGCCAGCTGTCCTTGCCGCGTTCGACATAGCTTGGCTGTGCGCCCGATCCGCTGGCCTGACTGCCGAGCATTTCGGACTGGCCGCCGAGGTTGCCGACGATCGTTGCGCCCGGCGCGATCGGATCGTTGATCACGACCCACGTCCGGCCCGCGGCCGCGACGACCTCGATCCGCACCTTGATCACGTCGCCGCGCGTCAGCTGATCCTTGTTCGCCGCCTTGACGATGCTGACCGAGCGCTTGATCCGGTAACCGGCGTTGAGCGGTTCCTTCAACGGCACCGCCGCCTTGACGCTGACCGTGGCCCATGGTGCGCCGGTGCCGTCATGCTTGAGGCTCATCGTCGCCGCGTTCAGGGCAACGCGTAGCGGCGAGATGGGCTCGGCGGGGAGCGGCCAGCTTTGCGAGGCGGTGCCGCCCGCAAGGCTGACGTTGGTGACGCCGGTGATCGCATTTGCCGGATAAAGTTCGGCGAAGCGGCGAACGGTGACGGCGCCCCAGGCGTTGGCGGGGGTGGTGTCCCAATGGCCCTTGCGCTGGCGTTGCGCGACGCCGACCATCAGCTTGCCCGCGTCATCTTCCCAGCCCTTGCGGCCCAGCACAGCCTCCAAAGCCTTGATCGCCATTTCGTCGCCGCTGGTCATCATCCACCACGGTGCCTTGGCATCGTCGACGAGGTCGAGGCGCGTGCCTTCGTAGACGAGACGCTTGCGAAGCTCGCCCTCGGCCGCGGTGCGCAAGGCGGGGGCATTGCGGACGCCGGGGGTGCGTTCGATCGCGACGAGCCAGTCGGCGAGCGTGCTGGTGGCCATGTCGATCGGCGCGACGTCGATCGCCGACACGAGCTGCGCGCTCGACGCGTTATTGCGTGCGAGCGCCGCGAGTGCCGCGATGCGGACCGGGCGGATGTCGTAAGGGCCATAGCCTTTACGCGTGAGGCGCCCGTCGACGACCGCCTGCAACGCCTTGACCATCTTGGCCTTCGACGCCTCGGGGATCGCGAAGCCGTTCGCCGCGGTGATGCTGAGCACATAGGCGGTGAGCTCGATCGACCCTTCGAGCCGCTCGTTCGGCCAATAGCGCAGCAGTCCGTCGTCATCGAGATAGGTCGGCATCGCGCCCGCCAGCGCCTGCCAGCGCCCGATGTCGCCGAGCGCAATTGCGCGCGAAGTCGACTGTTCAAAGCAATTATAGGGATAGGCGCTCATATAGTCGCGCACGCCCGTGAGCGGCGGCGCGAGCGTGCCCGCAAGTGCGATATCGACATAACCGCCGGGCAGCGCGCCCGCCGGGATGCCGATCGGCAGCGTCGTATTGGGGCCGACGCGGAACAGGCTGGCGGCCCAGGTTTCGACAGGGACGGCGGGTTCGACGGTCTGTTCGAAGACAAGCCGGTCGCGCTGCTTGCCGCCCTTGGCGACCGCTTCGACCGTCCATTCGATCGGGCCGGTTGTTTCGGGCGCGGTCATCGACCAGCTGATCGGCACGGCGCCGCCCGCGGGGATCGTGACGGTCAGCGGCGGCGCGGTGGCGACGGCGGGCGACAGCGTCGGGGTCGCGGTGACCTCCATCGGCTTGTCGGTGCCGTTGCGCAGCGTGAAGCGCGCATCATAGGTGTCGCCGGTTCGCACGAGTTCGGGCATCCCGGCAAAGATGCCGAGATCCTGCACGGTGCGGACGGTGGTCTCGCCGGTGCCGAAATATTGCGATCCGTCGGTCGCGATCGCGACGAGGCGGAAGCCCGACAGATTGTCGCTGAGCGGCACGTCGACGGTCGCGCGGCCCTTGGCGTCGAGCGGAACATTGCCCTTCCACAGAAGCACGGGGCGGAAATCCTCGCGCGTCAGGCCCGACAGGTCGCCGCCGCCGCCGCCGCCCGGTTCGAGCGCCTTGCGGCCATAATGGCGCTTGCCGACGACCTGCATCTGCGCGGTCGAGGTGAGCACGTCGAGCGTGCGTTCGCCCATCATCGCGTCGATGACCTGCCAGCTCTCGTTCGGCGCGAGCTGGAGCAAGGCTTCGTCGACTGCCGCAAAGGCGACGTCGGCATTTTTGGGAGCCTTGCCGCCCGGCGTCTTGACCTCGATCGCGACCTTGGCGGTCTCGCGGACCGAATATTTCTCCTTGTCGGCCGAAACCTTCACGCCAAGCTGATGGCCTTCCCACCCAACCTTGATGCGCGCGATGCCCATGCGATAGCTGGGCTTGGCCAGATCGACCAAAGCGGTCGGCGGGGCACCTTCGCTATTCTCGATCTTGAAACCGACCGCGCGTTTCATCTTGCGGAACCAGCTTTCGTCGCCGGTCACGCGCCCGCGCACCGCCATCACCGAGACATAGACGTCGGGCGCATAGGTTGCGGGAAGCTTGAGCTTCACGACCGGATTCGTGCCCTTCAAAGGAACGACAAAGCTCGACAGCACGCCCTCGCGTTCGACGGTGACGAGCGCGGTCGCTTCACGGAACGGCATGCGGACCTGGAAGCTGGCGGTGTCGCCGGCGGCATAGCGCGGCTTTTCGGCGATGACGTCCATGCGGTCGCCATTGTCGCCGCCGAACCACCATTCATTGTCGCCCGCGAGCCAGACCGAGCGGACGGCGCGCGCTTCGTTGCCGTCGGCGTCGACGGTCGTTGCGACGACGGTGACTTCGCCCGAGATGCCGGGTGCCATCGCGCAGCTTGCGCGGCCAAGCTTGTCGGTCGTCGCGGTGCAGGTCGCATCGAGGCGCGTCGTGCGCATCTGATTGTCATAGGCGTAGAAACCGCCGATCAGGCGGCGCCGCGCGGTGATGATTTCGCGATTATAAAGCGCGACCTGCACGCGCTTGCCGGAAATCGGCTTGCCGTCCAAATCGAGCGCGATGAAATTGAGGCGCAGATCATTGTCGCGCATCAGCCAGCCGTCGGTCTTGAGCCCGAGGCGGACGGCGGAGGGGTAGAGGGTGATGCGGCGGCTCGACGTCAGCGTCTCGCCATTGGCATCCTCATAATCCATTTCGACCGCCATCAGCGTCGGTTCGGTGATCGGCTGGTCGACTGCGACGCTGGTCGTCGCGGCGCCATTGGCGTCGAGCTTCAAAGGCACCGAGCGCGCGAGCGGCAGTTCGGCGGAGGGTTCGTCGCCGCTGTCGTCAAGCTGGACGACGCCTTCCTTGACCGGCTGGCCGTCGAAATCCCAATCCTTGTAATCCTGCGGCGGCGACCAGCTCGACTGGAAGTTGGTGCGCAGCTCGACGGGGATATTCGGGGCGGGACCACCCGACAGATAGCCGACGAACAGCGACAGCGGCACGGCGGTCGGACGCACGGGTGACGTCTTTGGCCCGGTGACCGTCGCCTTCATCGTCGGCAGGCGATATTCGTCGACGCGGACCGACTGGCCCGACCAGATCGTCTTGTCCTCGCCATCCTTATCCTTGGTGACAAAGACAAGTTCATAGTCGCCCATCGGCGCCGAGGCGGGGACGTCCCAGACGGTCTCGCCGCTGCCCGTCGCGGCAATGGCGAAAGGCATTTCGAATTCGGTGTCGGAGCCGCGGTGGACGAGGCGCAATTTGCCCGCGAGCGGCTGTGGCGTCATGAAGCCGGTGCCGACGGGGCGGCGGAGCAGATGCTTCATATGCACCGTCTCGCCCGCTTTCACGAGTGCGCGGTCGAAGACGGTGTGGAGGATGTCGTTCCGTTCCGACCAGCCATAGGGAAAGTCGAAGTCATAGGGGCGGATGCCGTCACCCCAATCGGTGAGCGTGAAGCTGAAATCATCGCCCGCGCGCGCGCTGACCATCAGTGCATGGCCCTCGCTGGTCGACGGATCGGGATCTTCCTCGCAGCTCGAATAGGTTTCGGGCTGGGGCAAGCCGCCCGCAAAGGCGAGGCGCCCCGCCTTGTCGGCGGTGCCGCGCGCGAGCAGGCGCCCGGTGCAGCTGTCCGAAACGCGGATTTCGGCGCCCGCGACGGGAAGCCCGGTGTCGAGCGCGGTCACCCATGCGAGCGAACCCTCGCGGCCCCATTTGAAATGCACCGCCATATTGGTGACGAGCGCCGCGGTCGCGACATAGCGCGTCGATTTGCGGCCGAGCAGCGCGGCGCCCAGTTCGGGGCTGGCGATCTCGACGACGTGGAAGCCTTTTTCGGTCAGCGGGATGCCGACGACTTCAAATTCCTTGCCGCCGCCGGGAGGCGACAGCTGCATTTCGCGGCGTTCGCCGCCCGCAGGGGCGTCGGCAAAGACCGATTTGGTGCCGGTGTAATTGACCGTGACCTCTTTGCCGGTGCGGTCCTTTTCCTCGCGATAGTCGGTGTCGTCGGCGTCATCGACACGCTTCAGCCAGCGTGCGATCGCGGCATCATCGTCGCCGACCTTGAGCGCGGTCGCGGGCATTTTGAGGTTCGACTGAACCATCGTGCCTTCGACGCCGCGGACAGTGACGGGCAGCACGCCGCCTTCGCCGGCTTCGAGAATGCCGAATTCGGCGGCGAATTTGACGAGCGGCGGGGCGCGGTCGATGTGGAATTTCAGCGGGAAGTTCGACTGATTTTGCAGCTTGCGGCCGCTCTGGTCGGTGACGTCGGCGGGCAGGACGAGCGTCGCGTCGACATTTTGCGGCAGCGGGCCGGTGAAGCGGACGCTCGTCAGCCAGGCGTCATTCTTGTCGTCGTCGTCGATCTTGGGCGTCAATTTCTTGCCGTCGCTGGTGTTGAGCGTCGCGGCAAGGATCGTTTCGCGCGAAACGGGCGAGGCGAAGCTGAGCGTCACATCCTTGATCGGGTTGCAGCCTGCCTGCGGATTGATGCGGCTGCACGACATTTTGGCGGTGAAGGCGGGGCGCACATCATGGTCGAAGCGCTGGTCGCGGCCCGCGGTGCGGCTGGGCACGCCCGCCTGGCTGATACGCGCGTCCCAGACTAGCGCCATCTCGCGACCGGGGGGCAGCGGGCGGCGGCATTTGACGGGGACGATGCGGTCGAGCGCAGCTTCGCGGTCGGGGCCGGCGGCGGGAAGGCGCTGCGGCAGACCGGCGTCATAGGTGAAGGACTGGCGCGACCAATTATTGTCGCCGAGGCCGGTCAGAATCTGCGTTGCCGTCTCGCGCGGCAGGACGTCGACGGGAATCTTCTCGCCGATACCGTCGACGGCGCAATAGGCAAAGCGGCCGACCGAGGCGCGATCGGCGGCGACATTGGTGGCGACGAGGAAGACCTGATCCTCTTCGATATCTCCGTTCATCCCGCCCGCGAGGACAGCGCGCGCCGAGGGGCCGCCGGTATCGAGCGCGAAGTGGCTGTTGCCGACGACAGACACGCCGCGCGCGGTCTTGAGCCCGTCGCGCAGTTCGACATGACAGGCGAGGCCGCCGGGGAGCGGCTTGTCAAATTCGAGCACCCAGGTGCGCGTGTCGACCCAGCGTCCGGTCGCGGGCAATTTGCAGTCGTTGGTCGCGGGGGCGGCGGCGCGGGGATCGCCGAGCGGGACCATGTCCTCGGAAAAGCGCAGGGTGAAGCGCGTGATCGTGCCGTCGCCGGTGCCCGAGCTGCCCGCGGTGGCGAGCGTCACCTGCGGCACGGTGTCGGCGGCGGTCGCGGCCATTGCGAGGCCGAGCGGGACGATCAGCGCCAATTTTGCCTTGCTGGCCAATGTCGTAGCCAGCGCGCGCCATCCGATGCTCATCGTCAAATCCCCCGGTTCAGTCGGACATCATCCTGCTGGAAAAGGGGGGCAAAGTCCACCCGTCGCCGCGCATGGCGCACGGTTAGTCGCGGTGCGGGAAAATGCTGTGACGGCGGTCATAGACGGCGCCCGAATATCAGCGCGCGAGCATCGGTCCGAGCTTTTGCCCCGCGAAAATATGGACGTGGAGGTGCGGGACTTCCTGGTGGCTGTCGACGCCGATATTCGCGAGCAGGCGGTAGCCGGGGGCGACGAGGCCCTGATCGCGTGCGACCTGGCCCACTGCGCGGACGAAGCCCGCGATCTCGGCATCGCTGCCGCGCTCCGAAAAATCGTCCCAGCTCACATAGGCGCCCTTGGGGATCACGAGGATGTGGAGCGGCGCCTGCGGGTTGATGTCGTGGAAGGCGAGCGCAAACTCATCCTCATAGACGGTTTTCGACGGCAGTTCGCCGCGCAGGATGCGCGCGAAAATATTGCTGTCGTCATAGGGAAGCGTCGCGTCGATCGGCATAAGGAGAGCTCCTATTGAGGGCGGCTGGCTTTTTCGGCGTGACCCGAGGTGCCGTGGCGGCGGTCGAGCTCGGCGGCGATCATGTCCCACGTCAGCCCGCGCTCGGCGATCAGGATGGAAAGGTGGAAGACGAGGTCGCTCGCCTCGCCGATCAGCGCGGGATCATCCTCGCTGACGGCAGCGATCACCGCCTCGACGGCTTCTTCGCCCAGCTTTTGCGCGATCTTGCCGCGGCCTTTTGCGGCGAGGCTCGCCACATAGGAAGCGTCGGCCGCGCCCGCCGCGAGCCGGTCGTGGATGACCGCTTCCAGCCGTCCCAGCGTCTCGCCCATTGCCCTGCTCATCGCCCGATCCCTTCGCGCCGCTCATTCGCCAGCGTGCCTAGCCGCGCCGCGCCGTCCCGACAAGCGGGGCGGCGGCGCCGCGAAAACTTACTGCAGCGTAAACCATATCGAAACGCCTGTTCGCGTAGCTTCCGCCCTGCCGGGGGGCGGGATCAACTTTGGAAATCGGACGAAGATTATGAAAATGGGCACGGAGCCTTCGGTGTTTCTGGCAGCGACTGCCTCGGTGATCGCGCTCGCGGCTTCGCCCGCAGCGGCGCAGAGCGGTGACGAAATCGTCGTCACGGGCTCGCGCATCGCGAAGAGCGAATTTACCAGCGCCGACCCGATCCAGATCATCGATCCCGAGAGCGCGAAGCTGCAGGGGCTGGTCCAACTGGCCGATGTCCTGCAGTCGACCCCCGCAGCGCAGGGATCGATCCAGATCACCTCGGCGATTTCGAACCGCTTCGTCGCCAATGGCGGGAATGATGTGCAGACGGTGTCGCTGCGCGGGCTGGGTGCCGAGCGCACGCTGGTGCTGATCAACGGCCGCCGCGCAGGCCCTGCGGGGGTTCGTGGTTCGGTTGCGCCGTTCGATCTCAACGTACTGCCGCTTTCGGTCGTGCGGCAGGTTGAGGTGCTGAAGACGGGCGCCTCGTCAATCTATGGTTCGGACGCCGTCGCCGGCGTCGTCAACATCCTGACCCGCAACGACCTGAACGGCTTTGAGGGCGGCGGTTTTTCGTCGGTCACCGAGCATGGCGGCGGTGAAAGCTATGGCGTCGACGCGAGCTTTGGCAAGACGTTCGATCGCGGCCATTTTTTCGCGACGGTCGATTATTTCCGCCAGCAGAGCCTGACCCGCCGCGACCGCGGTTTCCTTTTCTGCGCCGAAGAATATCTGAAGCGCGAGGCCGACGGCAGCCGCGCCGACATCGTCGATTTCCGCACCGGCCGCCCGCAGTGCAGCGGCACGATTGGCAATGCGATCGCCTTCAGCGATTTCACCGGCGTCGATCAAAACGGCTTTCCGGCATTTGAGCCTGGGCTGTTCGCCCCGAACGGCCAGCTGATCCCTTACGGCCAATATGGCGCCGAATTCGCGGGCGTCGGCATGCCGATCAACGTCTATAATCCGATCGGCGTCTTTGGCCCCGCCAATTTCTTCGGGCTCAATTTCGACGGCCCCTCGACCGGCGCGCTCAACAAATTCACCCCCGCCGAGCAGGATATGGACGTGTTTTCGGGGGTGAAGCGCATCAGCGCCTTCGCCGAGGGCGCCTATGACGTGACCGACGGCATAACGCTTTATGGCGAAGCATTGTTCAGCAACCGCAAGTCGCACAACAACAGCTTTCAAGTGATGACGGTCGACCAGTTCACCGGCGCGTCGATGCTGCCCTTTTTCCTCTGCGACCCGACCGCATATAATTGCGACCCCAATGACATGGGCGACCCGTTCAACGCGGAGTTCGGCGGCAACCTCATCCTGCGTCCGCAGATAGTGGTGAAGTCGGAAAGCAGCACCGATGTCGACTATTATCGGGGCGTGCTTGGCCTGCGCGGCGAGATCGCCGGCGGCTGGAAATGGGATGTCAGCGGTCAGCACAGCCGTTCGGACGCGAGCTATACGCAGGATGTGATCTATCAGGACGCACTCGCGTCGCAGACCTTCCGCACGCGATCGTGCGCCGGGACGACGACGGCGATCCGCGGCGTGCCGTGCATCGATATCGACTTCACCGATCCGCGCGTGCTGCGCGGCGATTTCACACCGGCCGAGCGCGCATTCCTGATGGGCCGCGAGACGGGCCGGACCCTATTCAAGCAGACCTCTGCCGAGGCGTTGCTGACGGGCAAGCTGTTCAACCTGCCCGCGGGGCCGGTCGGCGTGGCGTTCGGCGCGAATATCCGCCGCGACGAGATCAACGACACGCCGGGCGAGGCAACGCTTGCCGGCAATGTCGCCAATTTCACGACCTCCGGCATCACCGCGGGGCACACCGTGTCGAAGGAACTCTTCGGTGAGGTCGAAGTGCCGCTGCTCGAAGGCGTGCCGATGATCGAGCGGCTGACGCTGTCGGGTGCGGCGCGCTATACGCATGTCGAGGCGACGCGCGGCGACGGTGTGCAGGACAAGTATAGCGATACGACCTGGAAGGTCGGCGCCGACTGGGCGGTGACCGACTGGCTGCGCTTCCGCGGCACATGGGGCACTTCGTTCCGCGCGCCCGCGCTGTTCGAGCTGTTCCTCAACGACCAGACCGGCTTCCTTGGCCAGCAGGCGATCGACCCGTGCATCCAGACCGGCGCGCGGCTGGCTGCGGGAGCGATCACCCAGCGCATCTTCGACAATTGCGCCGCCGACGGCATCAGCCCGACCTTCGCCGGCGGCTTCGGACCGGCGGTCATCGCATCGGGCGGCGGCATCGGTCAGCTCAAGCCCGAAACCTCGACCGCCAAAACGGTGTCGGTCATCCTCACCCCCGATTTGTCGGGTGCGCTGTGGGGCGGACTCAAGACGCGGCTAGCGGTCGACTATTTCGATATCGAGGTGAAGGACGAGATCACTTTGCTCGGCGCCGGCAATATCCTGCGCGGCTGTTATGACTCCGACGTCGCCGACGAGCCGCTGTGCGGCCTGTTCACGCGTACCGCCACGGGCCCCGATGCGCAGAGCGTCGCCACCGTCACCGACCGTTATGTCAACATCAGCCGCCAGTGGAACCGCGGCGTCGACCTGTCGCTTGCGATCGATCAGGATCTGGGCAAGCTCGGTTCGCTCGCCTTCCGCGCGCAGATGACCTGGCAGGTGAAGGACAAGGTCGCGCTCTTCCCCGGCACCGAGGTCAATGACAATGGCAAGATCGGCAATCCGAAATGGGTCGGCGATTTCAATCTTGGCTGGATGAAAGACGGCTGGACGCTCTTCTATGGAATCGACGTCACCGGCGCGGCTTCGAATGAAGCGGATCTGCTGAAGGCGCAGGGCGGCGATGCATGCCGCACCTCAAGCTTCCGTCCGGGCGGGCGCTTCTGCCCCGACGTCAGCGTGCCCGCGACCTTCTATCACTCGCTGTCGCTGAGCCGCGATGTTGCCGAGCGGTTCCGCATCACGCTTGGCGTCGCGAATCTGTTCGACACCCCGCCGCCGCGCGTATCGACCGTCATCACCGCGACGCCGCTGGTTATCGGGCAGGCGCCGGCGTTCGGCACGCAATATGATTATCTGGGGCGCCGCTTTTTCCTGAGCGTGCGCGGCAAGATTTAGCGCTGAGACATTGTACTCCCCGGCGAAGGGGGGGACATCTCTATCGCCTGATTTCCGCCGTTTCTTGTCTCTCGTCATCCCGGGCTTGATCCGGGATCCCGCTTTTTGACGCATTCACTGACTTCGACCTCAAGCGGGACCCCGGATCAAGTCCGGGGTGACGAGGATATATAGAGCAGCTCCCGGTTGCTCCCTGCCTTTCGTCATCCCAGGCTTGACCCGGGATGCCGCTTTTCTTCCGCACGGACTGGCTTCGATTTCAAGCGTCACCCCGGATCAGGTCCGGGGTGACGAGGAAAGATTGGGCGATTTCGGGCCCTTAGCCGGCTTCGGCTTCGCCCGACCTGTCGACCAAATCCATAAAGTCGCGCGCCACGTTGCGCTCGCCCTCGTCCTTGAAGGCGACGTCGAGGTCGGGCGCGACGCCGAGCATGTACATCAACGCCCAAAGCGCGAAGCGGCGGCCGGGATTGGTTTCGAGCCCGAAGTCGACGCGCATGCGTTCGGTGCCCGCGGCGTGGGCCTCCGGGTGGATCGCCGCAATGTCGGCGGTTCCGAAATAGCGGCGGAGCTGGTCGTCGAAATCCATGATCGAGTCTTTGGCCGAATTTGGCCGATTGGAAAACCCCATCGGAGCTCATTGCCCGCCCCCTTTGATGGGCGAGGCTGCGAGACTTGCGAACTTGTTCGCTAGTCGCAGCGGTGGGGGTGCGGTTGCGCCCCTGAACTTTGGTTGAAGGACGCACCATCACCCCCATCCAACTTCACCTAGTCGCTTCGCGACAAGGCTGCGTATCCTTCCCCCATCGAGGGGGAAGGGTGTCGATGCGGTTGTCTTTGCCCGAGCGCCCCGATAGGGCGGCGCCTGTGAAGACCAGCATCGACATCGGGACCGACGCCGCGGGGCAGGGCGTACGCATCGACGTGCAGGAACTGCTCGCGACGCGCCTGCTCGTCCAGGGCAATTCGGGGTCGGGCAAGTCGCATCTTCTCCGCCGCATCCTGGAGGAAAGCGCCGAACTGGTGCAGCAGATCGTGATCGATCCCGAGGGCGATTTCGTGACGCTTGCCGACGCGTACAGCCATGTCGTGATCAACGGCGGCGATTATAACGAGCGCGAGATCGCCGCGATGGGCGCGCGCATCCGCGAGCATCGCGCGTCGATCATCCTCAGCCTGGAATCGCTCGATATCGAGGCGCAGATGACCTGTGCCGCGGCGTTTTTGAACGCGCTGTTCGATGCGCCGCGCGAGCATTGGTTCCCCGCGCTGGTCGTGGTCGACGAGGCGCAGATGTTCGCGCCGAGCGTCGCGGGCGACGTCGCCGACAATGTTCGCCGCGCGAGCCTGTCGGCGATGACGAACCTGATGTGCCGCGGGCGCAAGCGCGGTCTGGCCGGGGCGATCGCGACGCAGCGGCTGGCCAAGCTTGCGAAGAATGTCGCCGCCGAGGCGAGCAATTTCCTGATGGGGCGCACCTTTCTGGACATCGACATGGCGCGCGCCGCCGACCTGCTCGGCATGGAGCGGCGGCAGGCCGAGGCGATCCGCGACCTGGAGCGCGGGCATTTCCTGGGGCTCGGCCCCGCGATCTCGCGCCGGCCGATCGCCGTGCGCATCGGTTCGACGCAGACCTCGACGCGCCTTGGGACGCACGGCCTGATGCCGCTGCCGTCGGCGGGGGGCGAGGATATGCGATCGATGCTGTTCACCGAGATGGAGGCGCCGGTCGCCCCGCGCGTCTTTGCGCCCGAACCCGAACCGGTCGCGGCAAGCGAGTTGTTGGAGCGGATCGCGGCGAGCGAAGGGCTGCACGAGGATCTCGATGCGCCGCCGGTGCTCAACATCATCGACGCGGTCGAGGAAGCCGAGCAAAGCGATGCGGTGGTGATCGAGACTTTGCAGGAAATGCTGTCCGACCCCGATTGCGCGTTTCAGCCCGAATCCTTCCTCTATCAGGATTTTTCGGTGCGCTGCCGGATGCAGAAGCTGAAGAAGGTGCCGCTCGACCTTGCCGCCTTTCGCCGTCGCTTCGCCTTGGCGAAGGGTGGGGTGTTCGACCCCGCCGAGCCGCGTTGGCGTGAGATGCTCGCCGTCGCCGACCGGCTGCCGCACGACATGTTCGCGCCCTTTCTGCAGATCGCGCGCGCCGCGATGGACGGCGAACCCTGTCCCGACGACGAGATCCTCGGCCGCGCCTATGGCAGCCGATCGCCGGGGCGCATCCGCCGCCTGGTCGAATATATGGAAAAGCAGGGCGTGATCGTCGTGCGCGCCGATTTCGGTGGCCGGCGGTCGATCGGCATCCCCGAACTCGGGCTGAGCACCGAGGCCGAATAGGCGAACCCTCATTCCGTCGCGATTCCGCCGCGACCGGGCATGTTAATCGCGAATTAGGCACCTAAAATCTTGGGACCGGGCGCGGATCGGCGCAATCCGGTCCGCAGGTTCGCGCCTAAAACAGCGGATGCCAGCTCTCCTTGGTGGGTGGATCGTCCCGAATCCAGACCATAACCATAGAGGAGAGACTGCCATGCCTCGTCACGGCGTATATCCGCGCGACATCGTTCCGCCGCGCTCCAAATATTCCGATGCTGGCCGCTTTGGCCGAATGTTCGGCGAATTGCCGCCCTTTGCCGCCGACACCCCCGATGTACGCGCCGCGCTGATGGAAATCGGCAAGGTGGGCGGGATCATGGATGCCAAGGACAATCTGACCAAGACCCCCGCCGAACTGATCACCAACCCGGCGCTTTCGGCGAAGAATAGCGACAATCCGACGCTGACTGCGGGGTTCACCTTTCTCGGCCAATTCCTTGACCATGATATGACCTTTGACCCGACATCGAGCCTCGAGCGGCAGGTCGATCCCGAACAGATCGCCAATTTTCGCACCCCAAGCCTTGGCCTCGACAATGTGTATGGCGCGGGACCCGGCGGCAGTCCGCATCTGTACGACACGCAGGGCGGCAAGGGCGGCAAGTTCCTGCTCGAGCCGACAGGGACGGCGAACAAGTTCGACGTGCCGCGCAACAGCCAGAAAGTCGCGCTGATCGGCGACCCGCGCGACGACGAGAATCTGATCATCAGCCAGCTTCAGGTCGCGTTCCTGAAGTTTCACAATGAAGTCGTCGAATATGTGAAGACCAAGATCAAGCTGACCGGTTCGGACGAGATTTTCGCGGAGGCGCAGCGGATCGTGCGCTGGCATTATCAGTGGATCATCGTCCATGAATTCCTGCGCAAGACGTGCGGCGACGCGGTGGTCGACGATGTGCTGACGAACGGCCGCAAATATTATAGCTGGCACAACGAGCCTTATATCCCGGTCGAATTTTCGGTCGCTGCCTATCGTTTCGGGCACAGCCAGGTGCGGCCGTCGTATCGCGCGAATTTCACCGGCAATGGCGGCAGTCCGTTCTTTGCGATGATCTTTACCCCGACGCCGTCGGATCCGAACGATCCCGACGATCTGTCGGGCGGCTGCCGCGCGCCGCGGCGCTTCGTCGATTGGCCGACCTTCTTCGATTTCAGCGACGGCAATGTGAAACCGAACAAGAAGATCGATTCCACTTTGTCGACTTCGTTGTTCCGCCTGCCGGGATCGGTCGTGCCCAACCCCGATGCGAAATCGAACCCGGCCTCGCTCGCGCAGCGCAATCTGCTCCGCCACCTGACCTTTTCGCTGCCGTCGGGACAGCGGGTGGCGCGCGCGATGAAGCTGCCCGAATTGTCGAAGGGCGATCTTGCCGACCTCAAGCCGCATGGTTTCGACGACCGGACGCCGCTGTGGTTCTATATCCTGCGCGAGGCGCAGGTGACGCAAAATGGCGAGCGGTTGGGGCCGGTCGGGGCGCGGATCGTCACCGAGGTGTTCCTGGGGCTGCTACAGGGCGACAAGGGATCCTATCTGTCGCAGGACCCCGAATGGCAGCCGTTCCTGCCGACGGTCGACGCTTCGAAGAAAGGCGACGACTTTCGGATGATCGACCTGCTTCGCTACGCAGAGGTCGCGTAAGGGGCGATGTCGCCGGCGTCCCTTGCGGGCGTCGGCGATTTCCCGTTCAGCTCTTACGGAACAGCGCTTCGGCGGCGGCCTTCTGGCTCGTCGCGGCGCTGCGATGCGCCTTGATGCGCGCAATCTCTCCCTCGAGCGCGGCGATGCGGTCGTCGAGTTCGTCGACCGACAGCGGATCGAGCGGCTGTCTGGTCAGCGCCGTCAACACATCGTCGCGGCGGCGGGGAAGGTCGTCATCGTCCACGCGCATCCTCCTGATCCTGAGGCCGAAAAGGCGCGCGACTGTTGACCCGTGTCGCAGCACTGTCAATAAGGCGGGGCAGGGGTGCGGGAATGAGTGGACCAGTGGGGGATTGTACCAAGTGACGAGCGTGCCAGCAGAAATGACCGCCATCGCCATCAGCGAGCCCGGCGGACCCGAGGTTTTGCAACCGCAGACGCGGCCCGTACCGCAGCCCGGACCCGGCGAAGTGCTGATCCGCGTCGCCGCCGCAGGGGTCAATCGCCCCGACGTGTTGCAGCGCATGGGCTTTTACCCGCCGCCGCCGGGCGCATCGGACCTTCCCGGGCTGGAGGTTGCGGGCACGGTGGTCGCGGTCGGCCCGGGCGGCGATCCCGAACTCCTCGGCCAGGCGGTGTGCGCGCTGATCGCGGGCGGCGGCTATGCCGAATATTGCACCGCGCCGGTCGGTAGCTGCCTGCCGGTGCCCAAGGGCTTTTCGATGGAAGAGGCGGCGGCGCTGCCCGAAACCGTCTTTACCGTGTGGCATAATCTGTTCGAGCGCGGCTATGTCCGCGACGGCGAGACCGTGCTGGTCCATGGCGGCACCAGCGGCATCGGCACGACCGCGATCGGCCTTTGCAAATTGTTCGATGTGCGGATCATCGTGACCTGCGGCAGCGCTGAGAAATGCGCCGCGGCGACCGCTCTCGGCGCCGATCTTGCCGTCGACTATTCGGCGGAGGATTATGTCGAGGCGGTGAAGGGCTTTACCAATGGCAGGGGCGTCGACGTCGTGCTCGACATGGTCGGCGGCGATTATCTGCCGCGCAATCTTGCCTGCCTTGCCGAAGACGGCCGCCATGTCTCGATCGCTTTCCAGCGGGGCGCCAAGGGCGAGTTCGACATCGCCGATGTGATGCGCCGCCGGCTGACGCTGACGGGTTCGACGCTCCGCGCGCGCAGCGCCGATTTCAAGGCGTCGCTCGCCGACGAGATTCACCGCACGCTTTGGCCGCGCCTTGCCGAGGGCCGATGGAAGCCGGCGATGGACCAGACCTTCCCGCTTGCCGAGGCAAGCGCCGCGCATGCGCGGATGCAGGCGGGCGAGCATGTGGGGAAGATCGTGCTGACGGCGGGATGAGCCGAGGGAACATTCGGTATCGATCGGCGGTTAGGCGACCGGGGGGGCTAATCAAAAGAGGATGATCTCTCCCGATGAAGATGCGTAGCCTGTTCCTGCCCGCCACCGCGCTCTCCCTTGTCCTTGCAGCCTGTTCCCAGCCCGCCGAAACCGAAAAGGCGCCGACCGCATCCTATGACGGCGACGTCGTGCCCGCGGGCAAAGCGGCCGAGCCCGCCGTTCCCGCGATCAAACCCGTCGATATCCCGACGCGCGGCGGCGACGGGTCGCCGATCGAACTGGCGGCGCTGACCGAAGCCGATGTCGGCGGGGCGAAGCTGAAGGGCGAGCTTGCGTGCAGCTTTGCCGCCGACGAAGCCGCGCAGCCGATCCTGCACGCGCAGGGCGACGTCGCCTCGGCCGACCCGTCGCGCGGGATCGTCAAGGTCGGCGATACGATTGAAGCCGTGTCGGCGAACGGCGGTTTCGATGCGATGGCAAAGGGCACCAAATTCTTTGGCAAGGGGCTGCAGCTTCGCATCGCGCTGGTCGGCCCGGCGCAGGGCGGCGGTGAGTCGCCGCCGCGCCCCGCGACGCTGACCGCCGACCGCGCCGACGGCGCGCAGCGCGTCTTCGCAGGGCTGTGGCGCTGCGGTCCGTAGGCGCGGGCTCGGTTACCGCGCCCCGAGCTTGTTAGCAGTAGGGATCGCAGCCGGCCGAGGCGCGCGACCGGTCGATCGTGGTGTGGGTCTCGTCCTGCGCATCGCGGGCAATCCGCTCGCGATCCTCGCGCGTCAGGCAAACCCGCGTCACCTTGGCCAGCGATCCCGTGACCGACGACTGGCGACAGGTGATGTAATAGGGATGGTTCGGGGGCAGCTTTGCATTGAAGGCACGGATTTCAGCCCGCGACATCGCGGGCACGTCGGGGCGGGCGATCCCGTCCGCCGTTGCCGTAGCCGGCGCCGCGGCGGGCGCCGCAGTCGCACCAGACATGGTGGCAAGTGCGAGGCCGCCTGCCAGAACGGCTGCCGTTGCGAAATATTTCATGACCGTATTTCCCCCAAATGGCTTGCTGTTTCCGGCCGTCCCCGCGCGGCCGGGTGTCTGTCAGACTGATTAGCTTGAGCAAAATCGCGCGGCAACAATATTTGCGCATAGGGGCGGGGCGCCCGCGAACGGCGGTCTTTTCACCCTTATGCTTGCCCCATGGGGCAAACAGGTCTACATCAGCCGCCGAACGGCCGCCCCGCGAGGGGCGGCCCTTATTATTTCCGCTTGGAGACTTTTCGTCATGGCCAATGCCGACGCCACCCCGCTGATGCCGCATGCGACCGCCGCCTGGCTGGTCGACAACACCGGCCTGACCTTTGTGCAGATCGCCGAATATTGCGGCATCCATATCCTGGAAGTGCAGGCGATCGCCGACGAGACCGCCGCGACCAAATATACCGGCCGCGACCCTGTCCGCGCGCACGAGCTGTCGATGGAAGAGATCGACAAGGGACAGAAGGACCCCAATTACAAGCTGAAGATGAGCAAGCAGGCGCAGGACACGATTCGTCGTACCCGGGGCCCGCGCTATACCCCGGTCAGCAAGCGCCAGGACAAGCCCGACGGCATCGCGTGGATTCTGAAGAACCACCCCGAAGTGTCCGACGGCGCGATCAGCAAGCTGATCGGCACCACGCGCAACACCATCGGCGCGATCCGCGACCGCAGCCACTGGAACAGCGCGAACATCGTGCCGAAGGATCCGGTGACGCTTGGTCTCTGCTCGCAACGCGAACTCGACGCGCTGGTCGCCAAGGCGGCGAAGAAGGCGGGCATCAAGGCCCCCGAGGACAGCCGTTTCGAGGGCGACCGCGAAGCGCTGCTGGAAGAGCTGCGCGCCGAACGCACCGCCGCGAACGAAGCGCGCGCCGCCGAAGAGGCCAGCGAAGAACAGGCCTGACGGCTTGGTTGCGATCTGCCCCTTGCTCGTCATTGCGAGCGAAGCGAAGCAATCCAGTGCGGTTTACGCAATCATGGATTGCCGCGTCGCTTCGCTCCTCGCAATGACAACGGGAGGTTGAGATGGGTCAAGGTGACGAGGATAATATTCCGGCGGCCAGCGGTTCGCCGGATGCCTCGCTGACCCAGGACGACAGCTTTACCGCGACCAGTCACGCGGGCCTCACCTATCCATGGGGCGAGGCTGCGCCCGGCGCGGGCGAGACGATCCGCATCGCGAACGGGATCAGTTGGGCACGCATCCCGATGCCGGGGTCGCTGGGCCATATCAACAGCTGGCTTCTCGACGACGATGCCAATGGGGAGGAGGGCGGCGTAGCCGTCGTCGATACCGGCATCTGCCTGACCATGTGCTCCGATGCGTGGAAGGCGCTTTATGCCGGGGCGCTGAAGGACAAGCGCATCACGCGCGTCATCGGCACGCACCTGCACCCCGACCATATCGGCCTCGCGGGCTGGATCGCGAAGAAGCAGGATGTGAAGCTGTGGATGACACGCGGCGAGATGCTCACCGCGCGCGCGATCGTCGCCGATTCTTCCGATACCGCGCCCGACGAGGTGCTCACCCAGTCGCGCGCCGCAGGGTGGGACGAGGCCGCGATCGAGACGCAGCGCAGCCGCGGCTGGAACATGTTCCAGCGCATGATCTTCACGCTGCCGCGATCCTATGTGCGGATCGCGGACGGCGAGACGCTCGACATGGGCGTGCATCGCTGGCGCGTCGTCACCGGGTCGGGGCATAGCCCCGAACATGCGTGCCTGTGGAACGAGAAAGAGGGCGTGCTCGTCTCGGGCGATCAGGTGCTGCCGCGGATCAGTTCGAACGTGTCGGTCAACATCACCGAACCCGACGCCGATCCCCTGGGCGAGTGGCTCGCGTCGATCGACAAATTGCTCGCCACGGTGCCTGCCGATGTCGTTACCTGTCCCGCGCATGGCGAGCCGTTCAAGGGGCTGCACGTCCGCCTGATGGCGCTGCGCGACGAGCACCGGATGCGGCTCTATAATCTGGCCGAAGCGGCGGCGAAGTCGCCGATGCGCGCGGTCGACAGCTTTCCCCTGCTCTTCAACCGCCCGATCGGCGAGCATAATCAGGGGCTGGCGACGGGCGAGGCGCTCGCGCATCTGAAGCGGCTTGAAGTCGAGGGTCGCGTGAAGCGCGAAGACCGCGACGGCGTGTGGTGGTATCACGGGGTAGCGTGATGCGCGGGTCCGGTTTCTGGTTGGGCGTCGCGATCGTCGCGATGCCCGTTCCCCTTTGGGCAAACGAGCCGGCGGCCACCGACGAGGCCAATGAAGAGATCGTCGTCACCGCACGCCGATCGGGCGCGCCGATGTGGACGATCGAGACGCGCGCCGGCGTCGTCATCCTCGTCGGCGAGATCGCGGCGGTTCCGAAAGCCACGCCCTGGCGCCCCGAACGGCTGGAAGGCGCGACCGACCGGGCGCAGCGCGTCATCCTAGGCACCAAGGCGAAAGTGTCGCCGGGCGACATCTTGCGGCTGATCTTCAAGGGCGGCGGGCTCACCAAATTACCGAAGGGGCGCGTCGCCGCCGACTATCTGACCGCCGATCAGCTCAAGCGGCTTCGTGCGCTCGAAACGCGGTTCGATCAGGATTATGCGCGCTCGAATTTCCTGATGACGGCGTTCGACCTTTTGTCGAAGCGGCTTTCCTTCAACAAGGACAGCGCCGACGACGCCTCCGACGTCGTGCGCAAGGCGGCGCGGCAGTCGAAGATTCCAACCCGCCCCGTCGGCGAGGTGCGCGGCGAGGACATGCTCGACAATCTGTTCGCCGCAGCGCCCGAAACGCACATCCCATGCCTGGAAGCCGCGATGGCGGCGACGGAAGCGGGCGGCGATATCGTGATGGAGCGCGGGCGCGCATGGACCGAGTTCGATGTTCCCGCGGTGATGGCGAGCCCGCTCGAAGAGGCACTCGGGCGCTGCTGGCCGTGGACCAACGACGGCTTCGGCCCCGAACTGCGTCAGACCTGGGTCGGTGCGATCCGCGAGGCGACCGCGCAACCCGGCGTGACGCTTGCGGTCGTTCCGCTGCGCATCCTTGCCGAAGACGGCGGGGTGCTCGACCTGCTGAAGGCGCAGGGGCTGCCGATCACCGGCCCCGCCTGGTAGGCGCGACTTATCGCGGTCTTTGCATGATCCAACTGAACGCCATCGCGTTGAAGATGGTGTAGAGGCCATAGAGCATCAGCGCGGTGAACCAGTTTCGCGTCGCGATCGCCATCGCGCCGACGAGCAGCAGGAATTCGAAGACGTAGGTGATGTTCGGCCCGACCTTGTCCGCGAGCGGCTTCACCATCTGCTGGATCAGCGGATCGTCGCTTTCCATGAAGGCGCGATGCATCGCGAAATTGCCGACCCCGGCACAGAAAATGGCGATGAGCGCGATGAGCATAGGTTTGCAGATGGGGGACGCGGGGTGGAAATGCCAGCAACATTCGGGTTATAGGGGCGCACCGTTCGCGTACCGGCCCCGCGCGAACGATCGAACGAACCCGGCTTCTGCCCCCAGAGAAGGACGTCTTCGGTGACAGCTCTCCCCCGACTGGCCGCGCTTTGCCTGCCATTTGCTCTCGCCATTCCGTCGGCGCACGCGATGCAGGATCCCGAAGAGTCGCTTCAGCCGAACCCGTTGCTCGTCGATCCGGTGCTGGGCAATCCGATCCCGACCGCGCTCGTGCCGCTCGATCCCGATCTGCCCGTTGCGGTGCGCGCGATGATCGACGCCGCCTTCGCGAGCGGCGACAATGACGATGTCGAGGCGGTGGCAAAATTCGCCCGGCGGACCAATCCCGCCAATATCGGCGAGATCGACGCGCTGCTCGCTTATTATCGCAGCGGGCATCCGCCGGAGACGCCGCCCGACCCGATAGGCAATATGCTGGCGGCCGCGATGGCGAGCGCGAAGGATGCCGATGTCGAGGCGGTCGGCAAGCTCGCGAAGGAAACCAATCCCGAGAATGCGGCGGAGATCGAGGAACGGCTGCTCGCCTATCGCGCCGAACGCAAGCGGCTGCGCGACGAGGTGGCGGCGGCCGAACGCGCGAAACTGGCGGCCGCGAAATTCTGGCAGAACTGGAAGGGCGAAGGGCAGATCGGCGCGTCGCAGAGCAGCGGCAACACCGAATCCGTCGGGCTGAGCGCCGGCCTAGCGCTGGCGCGCAAGGGGATCGACTGGACGCACAAGATGCGCGCGCAGGCCGACTATCAGCGCACCAATGGCCAGACGTCGGTCGAACGCTATCTGGCCGAGGTGGAACCGCAATATCGGATCAACGACCGCACCTTTGCCTACGGCCTCGGCCGCTGGGAACATGATCGCATCCTTGGATATGACACGCGCTGGAACCTGTCGGGCGGGCTCGGTTACAAGGTGATCGACAACAAGAAGATGACGCTCAGCCTGAAAGGCGGACCGGCGTTCCGCCAGACCGATTTCGTCAGCGGCGAAGAGGACACCGAACTGACCGCGCTCGCGGGGCTCGATTTCGGCTGGCAGATATCGCCGACGCTGCGGCTGACGCAGGTCGCATCGACGATCATCGGCGAAGCTAACGGGTCGACCAGTTCGCAGACCGCGCTCAGCGCCAAGCTGACCGGCGCGCTGTCGGCGCGGATTGCCTATTCGGCGCAGATCGACACGAGCCCGCCGCCGGGGATCGAAAGCGTCGACACCCAGACGCGCTTTACTTTGGTGTACGGCTTTTAATCGAACGCGTTCGCGGCGCCGATCTGCTCGCCTTCGGCAAGCAGGCCGACGCCGGGGACATGATTGAATTCGATACGAATGCCGTCGGGATCCTCGAACAGCACCGAATAATAGCCGGGCGCCCAGGGTTCTTCCTGCGGTTCGTGGACGATGCGGATATCGTCGCGGCGCGCGAGGAAGCCATGCACCGCGTCGACCGCCGCGCGGTCGCGCATCCGGAAGCAGGCGTGGTGCAGGCCGGGCGCCCCCTGATCGAAGCGCTTTCCGGCGTTTTCTAGGCTGCCGGTACGGATGCCGATCGCGGTGCGGCCGCCGACGCCATAGAGCATATGCTCGCTATCCAGAACGACCTTCAACTCCAGATGGGCGATCATCGCGCGCCAGAAGGCGGTCGAGCGCGCGAAATCGCCCGCGGTCAGGATGACGTGCGCGACGCCGTTGAGGCCGCTCATTTGCCGCTCCCTATTTGATCGCTGCCAGCACGTAGAGGAATTCGGCGAAGCCCATCGTCGCGTCGACAAGACCGGCGACCTTGGGATTTGTCGAATCGATGAGGAAATATTCGTCGGGGGCATGCGCGCCCGACCCGTGGCCGATGCCGAAATGCGCTGCGGGAATCGATACCGGCGGCGACGTGAAGGTCGAGCCCGGCCAGCTTCCCGCCATCCGCGGGTTGATGCTCGTTTCGATCCCCAGCTTCTTGTAAGTCGCGAGTTCCGAGCGGACGAGACGGCTGTCCTCGGCGACCTCGGTCGGGTCATAGCCGCCCGAGACATTCACCTCGACATCGGTGAAGCCATGTTTGTCGAGATGCGCGCGCAGCTTCTTTTCGGCCTCGGCGCGCGTCTGGTTGGGGACGAGGCGCAGGTCGAGCTTCGCGACCGCCTTGCCGGGCAGGACCGTCTTGCCGCCAGGGCCGGTGTAGCCCGCAACCAGCCCCTCGATATTGACCGTCGGCTCCTGCGCGAGGCGGATCAGCGCATCGTCGTAGGAGAGGTTATCGATCCAGTGGGTGACGCCGAGCGCCGCTTTCTGCTGCGCTTCGTCGCCCGCCTTCGCGGCTTCGCGGATCAGCGTTTTCTCGCGGTCGGTGAGCGGGCGGACATTTTCGAACCAGCCCTCGATCGCGGGTTTGTTGCCATCGGGGGTGACGAGCGTCTGGAGCGCCTGCACCAGCCGCCACGCGGGCGAATCGACCATCGCTTTCAGGCTCGAATGCACGTCGCCCTTTGGCCCGCGGCCCCATTTCTCGCCGCTGGCGATCAGTTCGAGTTCGATGATCCCCTTCGACCCCAGGTTGACCGTGACATTCCCGGTCTTCCCCTGCGAAGCGAAGGGGATGAAAATGCCCTCGCATTTCTTGAGCGCGGCGAGGATGTTGGGCTTGGTCGCGATCTGGCGGAAATGCGGCGAGCCGATCTCTTCCTCGCCCTCGCACACGAGCACGATGTTGACGGGCAGCTTGCGTCCGGCGGCGCGGATCGCGTGGAGTGCGGCGAGGAAGGTTGCCTCGGGCCCCTTCTGATTCACCGCGCCGCGGCCCATGATCGCCTGTCCGAAACCGGGGCGCTCGACCATCTTGCCCTCGAGCGGCGGCGACGACCATTCGGCGGGGTCGAACTGTTTGACGTCGTACATGAAATAGATGCCGAGCGTGCGCTTGGCGCCGACGTCGATCGTGCCGAAGACGCCGGGATGGCCGTCGGTGGGTACGATCTCGACATTCGTGAAGCCCGCGTCTTTCGCGAGTTCGGCCATATAGGCCGCGCCTTCGGGCATGCTGCGGTTTTCGGCGGCGATCGAGGGGAGTGCGATCCAGTCGCGGATACGCTTGATCGAGGCATCCTTGCCGGCTTCGGCAGCCTTGCGGATATCCGTCATCGTCCCCGACTGCGCCCAGAGCGGCAAGGGCTGCATGAAGGCGGCGCCCGCCCCGAGCATCGCGGTACCGCGCAGCATGTCGCGGCGGTTCAGTCGGTTAAGCTCACGAAAATCCATCATGCGTCCCCTGCCTGCTTCGTATACGAACCAGTGTGCCGATCCCGCGGAGAAACGCAAGCGCGTGTCGGCGACTTACTGTTACCCGGCCGTTACGTCAGCGGACGCGCGTCGATTTCGCGGGCGAGGAAGGCGAGAATCTTGGCCTTGTCCTCGGCCGGGTCGGGCTGTGCGCGAAAGGCGGCGAGCCCGGCAAAGATCATCAGCAGCGGAATGCCTGCGAAGATCGTCGCGAACAGGCCGGCGCCGGGGATGTAGAGAAAGGCGAGCACCCCGCCGATCACGAACAGCGACAGGAAGCCGACCCATATATAGGGGAAATAGCGCGCCCCGGCCGGCGCGCCGAACGTGCCGGTGATCCGCGTGCCGCCCTTGTACGATTCCATCACCGCGTCGAGCACCGGTTCCATGTTGGTGCGCGTGTCGCGCTGGCGATAGCGCAGCGTCATCTCGCGCTCGCTTCCCTTGCCGAACACACGCGCCTTCGCGCCCGGCATCGGGTCGTCCATGATCCGCTTGAGCGTGCGCGCGATCTGCTCGGGCGAATGGGGGGCGTAGAGGTCGATGGGGTCGTGGATCGACATCGTTTCGCCCTCCCGCCGTTTACGCCTTCTCCAGCAACCCCTCGTCCGCGATCCGCTTTTGCCATAGCTTTGGCGCGTTGACGTGGACATTCTGGCCTTCGCTGTCGACCGCGACGGTGACGGGGAAGTCGCTCACTTCGAATTCGTAGATCGCCTCCATACCAAGGTCGGCGAAGCCGACGACCTTGCTGCCCTTGATCGCGCGGGCGACCAGATATGCCGCGCCGCCGACCGCCATCATATAGGCGCTCTTGTGCTTGGCGATCGCGTTGGTCGCGGAGGGGCCGCGTTCGGCCTTGCCGACGCAGGCGAGCAGGCCCTGATCGAGCATCATGTCCATGAACTTGTCCATGCGCGTCGCGGTCGTCGGGCCGGCGGGGCCGACGATTTCTTCGCCGACGGGATCGACCGGCCCGACATAATAGATGACGCGGCCCTTGAACTCGACGGGCAGTTTTTCGCCCTTCGCCAGCATGTCGGCGATGCGCTTGTGCGCCGCGTCGCGGCCGGTGAGCATCTTGCCGTTGAGGAGCAGGCGGTCGCCCTGCTTCCAGCTTGCGACGACTTCGGGGGTCAGATTGTCGAGGTCGACGCGGATTGCGGCCTTGTCGGGCGCCCAGTCGATCTGAGGGTAGTCGGCGAGTACCGGCGGTTCGAGGAAGGCCGGGCCGCTGCCGTCGAGGGTGACGTGTGCGTGGCGCGTCGCGGCGCAGTTCGGGATCATCGCGACGGGCTTTGACGCGGCATGCGTCGGCCAGTCGGCGATCTTGATGTCGAGCACGGTCGCGAGTCCGCCCAAGCCCTGCGCGCCGATGCCGAGCGCGTTGACCTTTTCATACAGCTCGATGCGCAATTCTTCGGTCGGGTTCGACGGACCGCGCGCGAGCAGCTCGGTCATGTCGATCGGGTCCATCAGCGATTGTTTGGCGAGCAGCATTGCCTTTTCGGCGGTGCCGCCGATGCCGATGCCGAGCACGCCCGGCGGGCACCAGCCGGCGCCCATCTGCGGGACCATTTCGAGCACCCAGTCGACGATGCTGTCGCTGGGGTTCATCATCTTGAACTTCGACTTATTCTCGCTGCCGCCGCCCTTCGCGGCGACGTCGATGTGAACCTTGGCGCCGGGCACCATTTCGACGTTGAGCACCGAGGGCGTGTTGTCCTTGGTGTTGACGCGGCTGAACGCCGGATCGGCGAGGATCGAGGCGCGAAGCTTGTTGTCGGGGTGGAGATACGCCTTGCGGACGCCTTCATCGACGACCTGCTGCAGGCTGCGCGGGCTGTCGAGGCGGCAGTCCATGCCCCATTTGATGAAGACGGTGACGATGCCGGTGTCCTGGCAGATCGGGCGGTGGCCCTCGGCGCACATGCGGCTGTTCGACAGGATCTGCGCCATCGCGTCCTTCGCGGCAGGCGACACTTCGCGTTCATAGGCGGCGCCCAGCGCGCGGATATAATCCATCGGATGGAAATAGCTGATGTACTGGAGCGCGTCGGCGATCGTTTCGATCAGATCGTCTTCGCGGATGATCACGGTGTTCATGTGCAGCCTTTCGCCCTTTTTGGGGATTCGCGGTTTCCCTAGACCTGCACGGCCGGAGTGAAAAGGGGCGTCAGGCGCCGGGGCGGCCAAAGACGCGCCGCGCCCACGCATGGGCGCCGCGCAGACCCTCCTGCAGAAAGTGTTCGCTTAGCCTATTGGCACTCGGCGCATTTGCCGCGCACTTCGATCACCGGGCGTTCGGCGGCAAAGCCCGTCGCTTCGGCTGCGGCGCGGACGCCGCCCGAAATCTTGTCATTGTCGACATGCACCGCGCTGCCGCACGTGTCGCAGATCAGGAAGATGCAGTCGTGGAGGCAGCCTGGGTGGCTGTTCGCGACAAAGGCATTGGCGCTTTCGACGCGGCGGACGAGGTTGTTCGCAACGAACAGATCGAGGATGCGATAGACGCTGTTCGGCGCGACGCGCTTGCCGCGCTTTTGCGATACGATGTCGGCAATTTCATAGGCGCTGGCGGGTTTGCCGATTTCGGCGACGGCGTCGAAAATCTCGGCGCGCATATCGGTCCATGCTTCGCCCGCGCCTTCGAGCGCGGTCTGCGCCGCCTTGGCGAGCGAGGCGCCGCTGGCCTCGACGTGCGGATGATCATGCTTGCCCATTGGCGTTTCCTCATGCGTGGGAAATCCCGCGCTAACTATCGTCCCAATGTAGGCTGTTTGCCCGTCCCCCGCAAGCGGCGGACCGGCCCGTATCGGTGAGCCGTCAGTGCCGCGCGCGGCGGTTGAGGTCGTGACCGAGCGCAACGACCGCGACGCCGATCATCGTCGCGAGAACTTCGCTGCCGTCGTGCGGCCGCGACAGCGCGCCCGCCATCATGCCGAGCCCGAAGCTGCCGACCGCGAACGGCATCATATAACCATGGCTCAGCACGCCCGAAACGAGCGTGATCAGCGCAAAGCCGATCGCGACGATCAGCCCGATCTCGTGGAACAGATGGTTTTCGAGAAACACCCCGCCGACCGAAGCGATCGAGGCGAAAAAGATCGTCGTTGCAAGGCAGTGGACCAGGCACAGGCCCGACAGGCCCATCGCGAGCTGGTCGCCGCTGAGTGACGTCAGCGGACGCGAATCGCGCGCAGCCCGAATCAGCGCGCCGAGACGCGTCAGTGCAGGGGCATGGCTGGCGACATGGGTCACCCGATTCTCCGTTCAACGACTATGGCCTCTGATATGGCATAACATGACCTAGGTTACAATATTACATTGTCCGATTGTCGTTCAGCGCGTCGCCGCCGCGGCGCTCCTCCGGACTTGATCGCTTTCCCTTTTCGCTTTGTCGTGCGTCACGATCGATCGACGTCAGCGGCGGCGGCCATGTCCCGGTGATGGATTGCGTCGATAACGACGCAGTTTTGTAGCAATCTCTCTTCAATAGATCGCCGATCAAAAGCGCGGTTTTCATCATCAGCTCAATCCCATTCGCATCCTTTCTCCATGCAGGCGTGGTGGCTGTCTGTCCGAGTGCGTCTTTGATAGTTGTAACTGTAGAAGGTGTTGCGGACGTTGAAGAGGCGGGAAGCTGGACGCATATTCGCTGGCGCGGTTGATTGTGCCCGCCGAAAAGGCCGGGGAAACTATAGGCGTGCAGGGTGATGCGCATCCTTGTCGTCACCCATAGCCTTGCGACGGGCGGCACCGACCGTGTTGCCGTCCATCTGGCCAACGGTTTTGCTCAGCGCTTTGAAACCGTGCTGCTCAACGTGCAAAAGCCGGTGCCCGAGGCACGGCTGCTCGACATGATCGATCCCTCTGTGCGGCGCGTGTCGTTGGAGCGAGAAAAGAAATCGCGCGCACTCGATCTGCTGACGTCGGTTTTCGATTTTGTGTCCGAGGTGCGGCGATTGAAGCCGGATCTGATTTTGGCTTCGGGCAACAACAACAGTCTGTTTTCTGCGTTGGGGCACGTGGCAAATCCCAACCGGGGCAGGCGGTTTGCGGTGAAGATCACGAACCCGATCATCCGCGAAAAAGACCGATGGTTCAAACGCGCTTTCCGCTCGGCCCTCTATCGCCTTGTCCTTGGCCGATGCTCGCATATTCTTGCTCTTTCGCAGGGCGAGGCGCTGCGGCTTACCGAGCTGTACCCGGACCTGTCGGGCAACATAAGGGTCGTACAAAATCCTTATGTTACCGACGCTATGGTCGATTTGTGCGCGAAGCGTGAGGCGGCAACCACAAGACGTACCTTTCTGGCCATAGGGCGTCTGCATCACCAGAAAAACCTGTCGTTGATGCTGGACGCATGGGCGCAGGCGAATTTGGCGAGCGCCCGGTTGCAAATAGCCGGGGAGGGTCCGCTGCGCGATCAGTTGGTGGCGCAGGCGGAAGCATTGGGCATTGCCGGATCGGTGGATTTCCTTGGTTATCGGCCCAATATCACTGAGTATTTGAGCGGAGCACATTGTCTGTTGCTATCGTCGGATTACGAAGGACTGCCCGCCGTGGTCCTGGAGGCGTTGGCCGCGGGTTGTCCGGTCATTTCGACGGACTGTTTCCCAAGCGCCGTTGAAATGCTGGGCAATATGCCGGGCTGCAAAGTGGTGCCGCCCCGGGATTCCGGCTCACTGGCCGCGGCCATTTGTGAAAGTGCGGGCAGTCATGCCGGCGACCGTGCATTCCTGCAGGAAAGGGCCGCTCCCTATCGCATAGGAAACGCGATCGAGAGCCACATCGGCGCTTTGACGGGGTAAGGCTGCGGTCAGGCCGCGCTCTCCTCCGCGCGCAACGCCTTCCTGTCCAGCTTGCCGATCATCGTCTTGGGCAGGTTCAGTCGCACCTCGACAGCGATCACCCGTTCGTGCTTGCCGAGTTGGGGATTGAGCCATGCGGCCAGTGCTTCACCGCTGACCTGGAAACCGTCCTCCAGCGTGACGAACGCCTTGGGCGCCTCGCCCCGATAGGAATCGGGAACGCCGAGCACGATCGCTTCCTTCACCGCCGGATGTTCGTGGAGATGGGCCTCGATCACGCTTGGATACACTTTGAACCCGCCGACCGCGATCATGTCCTTCAACCGGTCGACGATGCGGATATAGCCGTCGGCCTCGACCACCGCGACGTCGCCGGTCCGCAGCCAGCCGTCGTCGGTGAAGCTGTCCTTGTCTGCTTCGGCGCGGTTCCAATAACCCTGCATGATCTGCGGCCCCTTCACCGCAAGTTCCCCAGGCTCGCCATCGGGCGCGTCCTTCGACGGGTCTTCCTTGTCGAGCAGGCGGATATGCGTCGCGGGAATCGGCTGGCCGATGGTGCCGGGCTGGACGGGGCCTTCATAAGGGTTGGTCGCGACCACGCCCGAACTTTCGGTAAGGCCATAGCCTTCGACAAGCGACGCGCCGGTCGCCGCGACGAATTTCTCGCGCAGCTCGGCGGGCATCGGCGCGCCGCCCGAAATGCAGATGCGCAGCGAAGAGAAGTCGGTCTTTGCGAGGTCGGGATGGTCGAGCAGCGCCTGATACATCGTCGGCACGCCGGGGAGCGCGGTCGTCTTTGTCCGCGTGATTGCCTCCAGCGCCTGCTTCGCATCGAAACGCGGGAGCATGGTGATCGTGCCGCCGTTCAGGATCGTGCGGTTGAGGACGCAGGTGTTCGCGAAGACGTGGAAAAAGGGCAGCACGCCGAGGATGCGGTCGGCGGCATCATGGTCGGGATCGATCGCATTCACCTGCCGCGCGTTGGCGGTCAGATTCTGGTGCGTCAGCTTTGCGCCCTTTGGCGTGCCGGTGGTCCCGCCGGTATATTGGATCAGCGCGATATCCTTTTCGGCGTCGATCGCGACGGGGTCGGGCTTGCCGTCATTGTCGGTGAGTGCCGAGAAGCGGATCACGCGCGGGTCCGCGGGCATCGCGGCGACTTCGCTCCGCTTGAACAGGCGATAGAGGATGGATTTGGCGGACGGCAATCCGCCGGCGACCGACCCGACGACGAGCTGCTTGAGGCTGGATCCGTCGAGCACCTTGAGTGCGGTGGGGAGCAGCGCCGCCGCGCTGATCGTGAACAGCGTCTCGGTGCCCGAATCCTCGACCTGCGCCTCCAGTTCGGCGACCGTATAGAGCGGCGAGAAATTGACCACCGTCGCCCCGGCGGCGAGCGCGCCATAATAGGCCGCGACATAATGCGGGACGTTGGGGAGGAACAGGCCGACGCGGCTGCCCTTGCCGATGCCGCGCTGTTGCAGGCCGCGCGCGACGCGCGCGACGCCGGTCGCAACCTCGGCATAGCCGAACTGGCGGCCGAGGAAGTCGAGCATCGGCGCATCGCCTTTTCGCGCAACGCTGGCGGCCAGCATGTCGGGCAGCGACAGCGGCGCAAACTCCTGATCCCATGCCGTGGGGTGGCGATAATCGGTCGACCAGGAAAAGCGGCTGTCCATCGGGGGCTGGGATCCTCTCAATATTGCAAGGTTTCCTTACACTAGGGTCAGTAAGCATCGATTTGCAACCGGCTCGCTTGCGGCGCCGCGACGCGGCGGCTAGGCAAGGCCATCGTCATCGCAGGGGGTTCCGCCATGTTGCAACTGTCATCGCGCGTCGCTGTGGCGCTCGTCATTCTCGCCGGCACCGCCGCCGTTCCGGTGGTCGCGAAGGACAAGTCGCCCGCGGTGCCGCCGACGCAGATCCGCGAACTTTATGCTTGCCGCGACATTGCCGATCCGACGGCGCGGCTCGCCTGTTTCGACCGCGAGGTCGGCGAACTGTCGGCGGCCGATCAGGCGCGCGAGATCGTCTTTACCGACAAGGAAACCGCAAAGGAGACGCGGCGCGGGCTGTTCGGCTTTTCCTTCCCCAAGCTCGGCGGCATTTTTGGCGGCGAGGAGGATGCGATCAAGGAAATCGAAACGACGATCCGCACGGTCAGCACCGACCGGTCGGGCAAATATATCCTCGGCATGGAGGATGATTCGGTGTGGATACAGATCGATACCACCCATTTGCCGCGACAGCCCAAGACGGGGCAGAAGGCCAAGATCCGGGTTGCGACGATGGGCAGCTATTTTGCCACGATCGAGGGCGGCCGCGCGATCCGCATGAAGCGCGACCGCTGAACGCGGCGGTCGCGTGATCGGCCCCATGTGAGATAGTGATGGCGGACGACAACGCGATTCCGGCTTTGGGGACCGACTGCCCGCCCTTTGTGCTGCTCGACGATGCGCGGGTGCACGGCGCGGCGGCGGCGCGGCTGTTCGTCGATCCGGTCGATATCCTGTCCGCCGCAACGGCGGCCGAGGTCCCGGCGCTTCTGACGGCGCTCGAAGCGGCGCAGGCGCGCGGGCTGCACGCGGCCGGATATCTTGCCTATGAAGCCGGCAGGGGGTTGGCGCCCGCATGGCGCGGCGCGGCGGAAGGCGGCGCGGGCGACGCGCCGCTGGGATGGTTCGGGCTGTTTCGCGGCGTGGAGCGGATCGAAGCCGATGAGGTTTCGGCGCGGCTCCCCGATCCGGCGTCGGCGTGGGTCGGCGCAGTGGCGCCGCGGGTGGCGCGCGCCGACTATATCGCCGCGGTCGAGCGGGTCCTCGCCTATATTCGCGCGGGCGATATCTATCAGGCGAACCTGACCTTTCGTGCCGATGTCCCGGTGCTCGGCGATCCGCTCGCGATCTATGCGAGGCTGCGGCAGACGGCGCGCGCGGGCTATGGCGGCTTCATCTGGACCGGCGACCGGGCGATCGCGTCGCTGTCGCCCGAACTTTTTTTCGCGCTGCGCGACGGGCACGTCATGGCGCGGCCGATGAAGGGGACCGCGGCGCGGCTTGCCGATCCCGCGGCCGATGCGGACGCGGCGCGCGCGCTGGCCGAAGACCCGAAGCAGCGCGCCGAAAATCTGATGATCGTCGACCTGATCCGCAACGACCTGTCGCGCGTCGCCTTGCCGGGATCGGTCGCGGTGCCCGACCTGTTCCGTGTCGAAAGCTTCCCGACGATCCATCAACTCGTATCGGACGTCAGTGCGCGGTTGCCCGGCGGTGCGGGCGCGGTCGACGTGCTGCGTGCGGCCTTTCCATGCGGTTCGATCACCGGTGCGCCCAAAGTCCGCGCGATGGAGATTATCGACGAGCTCGAGGCGGAGCCGCGCGGCGTCTATACGGGATCGATCGGCTTCATCGAAGCGGGGGGCGACGCGGCGTTCAATGTCGCGATCAGGACTTTGGTGTTACCGCAAAGCGGCTTGCGCGATAATCCGCCTTGCGCCACGCTGGGACTGGGCTCCGGAATCGTCGCCGACAGCGAACCGGCTGAAGAATGGCGCGAATGTCTGGCCAAGGGGGAATTTGTGGGCGCAGCCGGGGAAAGTTTCGACCTTATCGAAACGATGTTTTTCGATCCGGTGGATGGTGTTCAGCGGCTTGAGGGGCATCTGGCGCGGATGAAGGCGAGCGCCGCGGCGCTGGGCTTTGTGTTCGATCGCCACGGTGCGCGTAACAGCCTGCAATCGGCGACTTTTCGCCTGCGCAATGCCGCGCGCGTGCGGATGCGGCTTGCGCCGTCGGGCGCGCTCGCGATCGAGGTGTCGCCGCTGCCGCGGCTTGCCGAACTGCCGGTGCCCGTCGCGATATGCCCGGCGCCGATGGCTGCGGACGACTTCCGCCTGACGCACAAGACCAGCCTGCGCGCCGCCTATGACAGCGCGCGGCGGGAAAGCGGCGCCGCCGAAGTCGTCTTCATCGACGAGCCCGGGTTCGTCACCGAGGGGAGCTGGAGCAATATCTTCGTCGAGCGCGGCGGCCAATTGCTCACCCCGCCGCTCGCGCTCGGGCTGCTTCCTGGCGTGCTGCGCGCCGAACTGATCGACAAGGGGCGCGCGGTCGAATCGCACCTGCGCCTCGCCGATCTGGAGAGCGGATTCTTTATCGGAAATTCGCTGCGCGGATTGATCCCGGCACGGCTGGCGGACGCTGCGGCATCCTCGATAGGCTGACCTGCGCGCCCGCATAGGTAAATTATCTACCAGCGCGCTTGCGAATATCGATCAGAGGCTCTAGGCGCGGCCCCGCGCAATTTCCTGTCATTTTGCAGCCCGACCGCGCAAGCCACGGAAGATATCGTCATGTCGCTGAAGCCCCATGTCTCCGCCGCCCTCAACCGCATCCAGCCGTCGGCGACGCTCGCGATGACCGCGCGCGTTTCGGCGCTGAAAGCCGCGGGCGTCGACGTCATCGGCCTTTCGGCGGGCGAGCCCGATTTCGACACGCCCGACTTCGTCAAGGAAGCGGCGATCGAGGCGATCCGGAACGGCCAGACCAAATATACGCTGGTCGACGGGACGGTGGCGCTGAAGGAAGCGATCCGCGGCAAGTTCCGCCGCGACAACGGGCTCGAATTCGGGCTCGACCAGATTTCGGTCAATGTCGGCGGCAAGCACACGCTGTTCAATGCGCTGGTCGCGACCGTCGATCCGGGCGACGAGGTGATCATCCCCGCGCCCTATTGGGTGAGCTATCCCGACATCGTCGCCTTCGCGGGCGGCACGCCGGTGATCATCGAGGGGACCGCGGCGCAGAATTACAAGATCACGCCGGCGCAGCTCGACGCCGCGATCACGCCGAAGACGCGCTGGGTGATGTTCAACTCGCCGTCGAACCCGTCGGGCGCCGCCTATTCGGGCGAAGAACTCGACGCGATCGGCGAGGTGATCCGCCGTCACCCGCATGTGATGGTGATGACCGACGACATGTACGAGCATGTCTGGTACGCCGATTTCGAATTCTCGACGATCGCGCAGCGCTGCCCTGACCTCATCGACCGCATCCTGACGGTGAATGGCTGTTCGAAAGCCTATGCGATGACCGGCTGGCGCATCGGCTATGCCGGCGGTCCCGCATGGATCATCAAGGCGATGGGCAAGCTGCAGTCGCAGTCGACGTCGAACCCCTGTTCGATCGCGCAGGCGGCCGCTGCCGCCGCGCTCGGCGGGCCGCAGCAGTTCCTCGACGATCGCAACGCCGCATTCCGCAAGCGCCGCGACATGGTCGTCGCGATGCTCAACGACGCGCCCGGCCTCAACTGTCCCGTCCCCGACGGCGCTTTCTATGTCTATCCCGACGCGTCGGGCTGCATCGGCAAGAAGACCCCCGACGGCAAGCTGATCGACAGCGACGAGGCGCTGATCGACTATTTCCTCGACAGCGCCAAGGTTGCAGCGGTGCACGGCGGCGCCTTTGGCCTGTCGCCCGCGTTTCGCGTTTCCTATGCGACGTCGGAAGCGGTGCTGAAGGAAGCATGCGTGCGCATCCAGCAGGCGTGCGCCGCGCTCAGCTGACATGTTTTCGGTACAAAATAATCTGCGCAAGATTATTTTGTACCGATCGGTCTTGTAATCCCGATTGCGGAGCCTATTTGAACCTGAACGGCGGTTAACCGCCCGGTTCACCGGATGGTAAGTCATTTCCTTTAAGGGTGACTGCCATCACTGCACGGCTGGTCGGGGCGCTCCATATCGTCGGTGTAACCAATGCGGTCTCGGCCGCGAACTGACAGATATGAAAAAAAGAGGCCCATATGCTCTCCATGCTTCGCTCCGACTGGTTTCTGACCATGCTCGCAGGTTTCGCGATTGGCGCGACCTACATCGTCCTCAATCAGCCGGCGCTTCCGATCCCCGCGTGACGCCGCTGCGACGCAGCCTGTCGCTTCGCGCCGTCACGGCGCTGGTCGCAGGCGCGATCGTCGCGCAATGCGCCCCGGCGCAGGCCGAAAGCGCCGTAAAACTGCCCGCCGCACTCGTCGATCCCGTCGTCAATTCCAAGCGCGCAACCGCGGTGCTTGCGGGCGGGTGTTTCTGGGGCGTCGAGGGCGTCTTTTCCAACGTCAAAGGCGTGATTTCGGTCGAATCGGGCTATCATGGCGGCAGCGCCGCGACCGCCCGATACGAACTCACCCACGACGGCAAGTCGGGCCATGCCGAGGCGGTGCGCATCGTCTATGACCCGTCGCAGGTCAGCTATGGCAGTCTGCTTCGCATTCTCTTTTCGGTCGTCGCCGACCCCACGCTGAAAAATCGTCAGGGTCCCGATACAGGCTCGCAATATCGCGCGGCGATCGTTCCGCTCGACGCCGCGCAGCGCCAGGTCGCCACCGCCTATCTGGCGCAGATCGGCGGCGGGAAATATTTTGCCAAGCCGATCGTCGTGCCGGTCGAGGCCTATAAACGCTTCTACCCCGCCGAGGCGAACCATCAGGATTTCATGCGCCGCAATCCATCGAACGGCTATATCCTGCGCTGGGACGCGCCCAAGCTTGCGGCGCTCAAGCGACTCTATCCTGACATGGTACGCGCCCGGCCTGCTCCCTGAAATCTGCCGGGTTCCCGCCATTGGTCGCGGTAGAAGAATCATTCACCGCAAATCGCTGGCCCGCCCCGGACGCCTGCGAGACGAGGAAAATGCCCGAGAGGGGTCGGGTATATATAAAGTAGTCGCAAGTGCGGGGTTAGAATGAAGTTCAGCTTTTCCGGCAGGCCGCTCCTCGCCACGTCGATGGGCGCAGCGGTGCTCGCAGGCTGCGTCAGCAGCGCCGCGATCGTGCCGCAGCCGCGAACGCAGCCGCAAACGGCGGTGCGTAGTCCCTCTGGTGCCGTCACCGTGCCGATCGGCCAGCCGGTGCGATCGACCATGCCGCGCCCCGCCGGGCCAGCCGATCCCGGATTTCGCCGCGCGCCCGCCGGTCTTCAGGACCGCATCTTTGAATTGTGGAAAGCCTTTCCCGGCAAGACCGGCATCGCGGTCCAGCGCATCGACGGCGAATGGGCGCTGGCGCAGCGGGGCGGCGACCTGTTCCCGCAGCAAAGCGTGTCCAAGCTTTGGGTGACGCTGACCGTGCTCGACGCGGTCGATCAGGGGCGCATCAAGATGGACCAGCGCGTCCGCATCGGGCCCGAGGATTTGGTGGTCTTTCACCAGCCGCTCGCGGCACGCGTGCGGGCTGAGGGTTCGGTTACGATGAGTGTCCGTGACCTGATCGAGACCGCGATCACCCACAGCGACAATCTTGCGAATGACAGCTTGCTGCGCACCGTCGGCGGTCCCAGTGCCGTGCGTAGCTTCATCGCGAAAAAGGATCTGGGTTCGATTCGCTTTGGCCCCGGCGAACGAATGCTCCAGGCGGGGACAGCCGGACTGACCTGGCAGCAGAGCTATTCGGTAGGCCGCAATTTCGAGAGCGCGCGTGCGGCGCTGCCCGCCGCAGCGCGTCAGACCGCGATGAACAATTATCTCGCAAATCCAGTCGATGGCGCCAGCCCCGCGGCGATCGCGAGCGCCCTGACGCGGCTTGCGCGCGGCACGTTGCTTTCGCCCGAATCGACCGAATATCTGCAAGGCGTGATGAGCCGGACGAAGAGCGGGCCCCGGCGCCTCAAGGCCGGGCTGCCGCCGGGCTGGCAGTTCATGCACAAGACCGGCACCGGACAGAATCTGGGCGGCATGACCGCCGGATACAACGATATCGGCATCGCGACGGCGCCCGACGGCACCCGCTATGCGATCGTCGTGATGATGGGCAGCACGACCGCGGGCATCCCCGCGCGCATGGCGCTGATGCAGTCGGTCTCGTCGGCGGTCGCCGAATATCACGGAAGGTAATCCCGATGAAATTTGCTGTCCTGCCGCTGGCGCTGCTGTCGCTCGCGCTCGCGGGCTGTGCGACGCCCGAGACGCGGCTGCGCACCGGCCTCAACAACGCCGGCCTGTCGAAAGCGATGTCGGCGTGCATGGCCGAGCGCATGGTCGACCGGCTGTCGCTGCTCCAGCTCCGCCGCCTGTCGGCGCTCGGCAGCCTCAAGGACAAGCGCGTCACCGACCTGACGCTCGATCAGTTCTTCCACAAGGTCCGCGCGCTCAAGGATCCGGAAATCCTGACCGTCTCGACCAGCTCGGCGGCGCTCTGCGCGCTGCGCTAGGTCTCAGTCGCCCGGAAAGCGGACGACGAGGTTCGGCGGCGGAAAACTGTCACGCACTGTTTCGGAGCGGTCGGTAGGCGGCCATGTCTCGCCGCGGAAAAAATCGCCGATCGCCCCATATTGTCCCAGCCGCGTGAGCGAGGCAAAGAGATAGGGCTGGCCCTCGGCGCCGAGGATCGACGCGCGGTCGGCGAGATGAAAATGCAGGTGCGGCGCGCTCGCCTGTCCGGTGAAGCCGAGAAAGCCGACGACTTGCCCCGCCTTGACTCGATCTCCCACCTTGACCGGTGCGCCCTGCTTCAGATGCTCATAGGTCGCGATGCGCCCGCCGCCGATATCGAGCATGAGATAATTGCCGCTCGCATCGGCGATAGTGGGGTTCGCACGGCCCTTGACCGCCGCCGGATCGGGCACGTCGTCGCGCACCCCGACGACCGTGCCGTCGGCGACCGCGAGCACCGCGGCACCGAAGCCATAATGGTTCGCGGGAACATTGGCGTCGCCCGCCGACAGCTTGCCGCCCGTGTCGACCTTCATGAAATCGATCGCGAAGCGGCCAGGCAAGGTCGCCGTTCCCTCGGTGGCGTAGAAGACCCGCCGGTGGCCGCGCTCCATGCCGGGATCATAGACCGCGACCCACGGCCCACCACGCAGCGGCGGCGACAGGCGGGGGAGGGGTGCCGAGGCCAATGATGCCGTGCCGCCCGAAATCGTGAAGCTGGCGCCATCGGCGCCGACCTTGCCGAGCGTCAGTTCGTGCGAAATGGCGCCGCGCGGCAGGCCGGCGGTGACGGGGGCGTTAATGTAAAGGACGGCTCGGCGCCCCGGCGGAACAATCCGCGCATCGGCCTCGGCCGGGCCGACGAGCCCGATCGCTTTCGCCAGTTCGTCACCGTCATAGGTTTTGAGCGGTGTTCCCGTGCTGCCCGCCTTCACGACAAGCCGGTCCAGCCGCAGCGGCAGGCTGGCAAAATTGGTAAGATGCAGTTCGTAGATGAGCTGGTCGGCGGTGCCGATCCGGACAAGATCGGGCGCCTCGACGACCCGGATGTCGAGCGCCTGATTGGTCTGCGCCGTCGCCGCAGCGGGGCAGACAAGCGCCAGAAACGCCAAAACCGGAACTTTTATCTGCATCTTCCACGGCTCCCCTCATCCTGATCCCCGGCGCCGCCCGATTATCAGCTTGGGTCGGGGCCGTCATCCCGAAGACGGACCGATTGGCTGAAAGCCTTTGCCGCGGACAAGAATATCTGGGGACCCCGGGGGTAGCGTTGCGCGCGAACTTGTGCTTATGCGGCGCCAAACTTCTCCCCGCTCCAGAGTCGAAAGGCCCGGCAGACCTCATGAACATCCACGAATATCAGGCGAAAGAACTGCTCGCGAAATTTGGCGTCGCTGTCCCCAAGGGCATTGCCGCGATGACCGTCGAGGAAGCCGTCGCCGCGGCGAAGCAGCTCCCCGGGCCGCTCTATGTCGTGAAGTCGCAGATTCACGCGGGCGGCCGCGGCAAGGGTAAGTTCAAGGAACTCGGCCCCGACGCAAAGGGCGGCGTTCGCCTCGCCAAGACCATCGAGGAAGTCGAAGCGCACGCCAAGGATATGCTCGGCAACACGCTGGTGACGATCCAGACCGGCGAAGCCGGCAAGCAGGTCAACCGCCTCTACATCACCGACGGCGCCGACATTAAGCAGGAATTTTATCTCGCGCTGCTCGTCGATCGTGCCACCAGCCGCATCGCGGTCGTCGCCTCGACCGAAGGCGGCATGGACATTGAAACCGTCGCGCACGACACGCCCGAAAAGATCCACACGATCGTCGTCGACCCCGCCACAGGCCTTCAGCCGCACCACGGCCGCAGCGTCGCCGCGGCGCTCGGCCTGTCAGGTGACCTCGCCAAGCAGGCATCCAAGGTTCTCGCCGGCCTGTACGCCGCGTTCCTCGGCACCGACGCCGAACAGATCGAAATCAACCCGCTCGCCGTGTGCGAAGGCGCGAACGGCGACGAACTGCTCGTGCTCGACGCCAAGGTGGCGTTCGACGGCAATGCGATGTTCCGCCACAAGGATCTCGCCGAGCTGCGCGACCTGACCGAAGAAGATCCGGCCGAAGTCGAAGCGTCGGAATATGACCTCGCCTACATCAAGCTCGACGGCAACATCGGCTGCATGGTCAACGGCGCCGGTCTTGCGATGGCGACGATGGACATCATCAAGCTCAACGGCGAATTCCCCGCCAACTTCCTCGACGTCGGCGGCGGCGCCTCGAAGGAAAAGGTCACCGCGGCGTTCAAGATCATCCTCAAGGATCCCGCCGTGAAGGGCATCCTCGTCAACATCTTCGGCGGCATCATGAAGTGCGACATCATCGCCGACGGCATCGTCGCCGCGGCGAAGGAAGTGAACCTGTCGGTTCCGCTCGTCGTCCGCCTCGAAGGCACCAACGTCCAGCAGGGCAAGGACATCCTCGCCAATTCGGGCCTGCCGATCGTTGCGGCCAACGATCTCGGCGACGCGGCAAAGAAAATCGTAGCCGAGGTGAACAAGGCGGCGTGATAATCCACCCCTTCCTCGCAATGGCGGGGAAGGGGTAGGGACTGCTGGTTGACGTTTACGTAAACGCCAATTATGGCGCAGTGCACAATTTTTCGAGAGGAGCTGTCGAAGCTATGAAAATCCTCGTCCCCGTAAAGCGGGTGCTCGATTACAACGTGAAGCCGCGGGTCAAATCCGACGGCACGGGCGTTGACCTGGCCAATGTCAAAATGTCGATGAACCCGTTCGACGAGATCGGTGTCGAAGAAGCGATCCGCCTGAAGGAAAAGGGCGCCGCGACCGAGATCATCGCGGTTTCCGTCGGCCCGGCCAAGGCGCAGGAAACGCTCCGCACCGCGCTCGCGATGGGCGCCGACCGCGCGATCCTCGTGCAGACCGACGATGCGGTCGAGCCGCTCGCGCTCGCGAAGATTTTCAAGGCGATCGCCGACGCTGAACAGCCCGGCCTTGTCATCCTCGGCAAGCAGGCGATCGACGACGACAACAACCAGACCGGCCAGATGCTTGCGGCTCTGACCGGCTGGGCGCAGGGCACCTTTGCCAGCGCGGTCAATGTCGATGGCGACAGCGTCAACGTGACGCGCGAAGTCGATGGCGGCCTCGAGACGGTGAAGCTGAAGCTTCCCGCGATCGTCACCACCGACCTGCGTTTGAACGAGCCGCGCTATGCCTCGCTGCCGAACATCATGAAGGCGAAGTCGAAGCCGCTCGATACCAAGACCCCCGCCGATTATGGCGTCGATACCGCCCCGCGCGTCAAGACGGTCAAGGTCAGCGAACCGGCCGCCCGTTCGGCCGGGATCAAGGTCGCCGATGTCGATGAACTGGTTGCCAAGCTGAAAGCGCTGGGAGTGCACTCATGAAAACTCTGGTTTGGGTCGAACATGACGGCAAGGCCGTCAAGGACGCCACGCTCGCGGTGGTCACTGCCGCATCGAAGCTCGGCGAAGTCCATCTGCTCGTCGCCGGTAGCGGCGTCGACGCGGTTGCCAAGGAGGCCGCAGGCATCGCCGGCGTCGGCAAGGTGCATGTCGCCGACAACGCCGCTTTCGCGAATAACCTTCCCGAAAACATCGCGCCGCTCGTTGCCGAGCTGATGGGTTCGCACGACGCGTTCCTCGCGCCCGCGACGACCACCGGCAAGAATATCGCGCCGCGCGTCGCCGCGCTGCTCGACGTGATGCAGATTTCGGAAATCCTGTCGGTCGAAGGCCCCAAGACCTTCACCCGTCCGATCTACGCCGGCAACGCGATCGCGACCGTCGAATCGTCGGATGCGAAGCTGGTCCTGACCGTTCGCGGCACCGCGTTCGACAAGGCCGCGACCTCGGGCGGTTCGGGTACCGTCGAAGCCGTGGGCGCGGGCAGCGATGCCGGCATCTCGAGCTTCGTCGGCGCCGAAATCGCCAAGTCGGAGCGTCCCGAACTCACCTCGGCGAAGATCATCGTCTCGGGTGGCCGCGCGCTGGGTTCGAGCGAAAAGTACGAAGAAGTCATCGTCCCGCTCGCCGACAAGCTCGGCGCCGCGCTCGGTGCTTCGCGCGCCGCGGTCGATGCGGGCTATGTCGCCAACGACTATCAGGTCGGCCAGACCGGCAAGATCGTCGCGCCGCAGGTCTATTTCGCGATCGGCATCTCGGGCGCGATCCAGCATCTCGCCGGGATGAAGGACAGCAAGACGATCGTCGCGATCAACAAAGATGAGGACGCGCCGATCTTCCAGGTCGCCGACTATGGCCTCGTCGCCGATCTGTTCAGCGCCGTTCCCGAGCTTTCGGCCAAGCTTTAGCTCGCTAAGCGTTGATTGACATACCGAGCACGCGGTATGTAGTTCGGTGTTGAAGAGGTCGGGGGTGAGGGCAAGATGAAGCTGGTTCGGTTCGACGGCGCCTCTGGCGCCCGCGCAGGCGTGGTGGTCGGGGATAGCGTGGTCGACCTGGAACCGCTTGGCTTCCTTGATCTCTTGTCGGTGGTGCGGGAGGGCGTGGGGGCGCTGTCTCGCATCACCGACTTTGCTGCCTCGGCGCCCTCGGTTCCGCTCGCATCGGTGCGGCTGCTCGCTCCGATCGAGCGGCCAGGCAAATATCTCGCAATCGGTATGAACTACCGCAAACATGTCGAGGAAGGCGCGAAGCTCGGGATCGCCGAACCGAAGAAGCAGCTCTGGTTCAACAAGCAGACGACCTCGATCACCGGCCCTTATGACGGCATTGTGAAGCCCGATGTGTCGGACCAGGTCGACTATGAGGTCGAGCTGGGCGTCGTGATTGGCGACGCGGCAAAGCATGTGTCGGCTGCCAATGCGCCCGACCACATCTTCGGCTATTTCGTCGCTAACGACGTCTCGACCCGCGACTGGCAATTCCATTCGCAGACGATGACGATGGGCAAATCCTTCGACACCCACGGCCCGATCGGGCCATGGATTGTCACCGCCGACGAAATTGCCGACCCGCATGACCTGCCGATCCGCTGCTTTGTGAACGGCGAGGAGCGCCAGTCATCGAACACCGGCATGATGCTCCACAATATCTACGAACAGATCGAATATCTCTCGACCGCCTTCACGCTCGAGCCGGGCGATCTCATCGCCACCGGCACGCCCGAGGGCGTCGGTATTGCAAAGGATCCGCCCGTCTTCCTGAAGGTCGGCGATGTCGTCCGCTGCGAGATCGACGGCGTCGGTGCGATCGAGAACCCGGTGATTGCCGAGCCGCGCTAGCTTTTCTTTCGGGGCCAGGTGGCTTCGACCATCTTGCGCCACCGCTCGATCGTCGGGTCCAGATAGGCATCGACATCGTCGAACAGCGTCCGGATGCCGAGGCCGGTCGTGAGGGCTGCGCTCATGCGTACAATCTCTTCGGCGTCGGGCGTCGACCAGCCATTTTCGGAGAGAATGCCGACCCAGCGCCGGTACACGCCGAGGCGATAACGCGGCACGATCTCGCGGATACCGCCCTTGAGTTCGGGATCCTTCGAGGCGTTGATGGTAATGTCGAGCGACACCCAGAAGTCATCGTTGAAGAAATAGAGCCGGAAATCATTCAGCATGAGGTCGATCGGATCCTCGCCCCTCGCGAGGCCGGCCTCGATGATCTCCTCGGTCTTGGCGGAGGCGCGCGCGAAGGCGTATTCGACCGTCGCGAGCGTCAAACCATGCTTGGTCTCGAAATGGTGGAGGAGGGCGCCTTGGCTGACGCCGGCCTGCTCGGCGACCGCCGCGGTCCGGAGCCCCGAGAAGCCACGCGCCGCAATCACCTCGAAGGTTGCGTGCGCGACGCGCTCGCGCATTTCCTCGGAGCGTTCGCCCTGCGAGCGCCGAGGGCGCTTCACGCCGCCGTGAGGAACGGGATCACCACCTCGACGAACCGGTCCTTCTTCTCGATCTGTGTCCAATGCCCGCATTCCCCAAACACATGCAGCTCCGAATGGGGAAGCAATGCCGAGAAACGATAGGCCACGTCAACGGGAACGATCACATCTTCGCGCCCGTGGATGATGAGGGCAGGGGCTTCGATCTTGCGGATATCCTCTTCGGGCGTCGCCAGCCGGTCGAGCTTCGCCTGCCGCGGCTCGGGGAAGAGGCGCGAAAAGGCCTCGTGCGAGCCCGGGCGGATGCTCGCATTGTGACGCGACAGCACGATCGCGTCGGTGACGAGGCCCGGATTATAGGCAAAGGTTTCCATGAGCTTGCGCATGTTCGCTTCGGAAGGCTCGTAGCCCCAGACGTCGAGCAGGCCTTTCGACATCTCGAACTTGAGGCCCGCTGCGCCCATCAACGCGAAGCGGCGGACGCGTCTCGGGTGACGCGCCGCGACGGCGAGACTCAGCGCGCCGCCATAGCTGTTGCCGATGAAGCTGGCTTGCTCGATCCCGAGCGCATCGAGAAAGCCGATGATATGATCGACCCAGAAATCGAGCGTGAAGTCGGTCACATCCTCGGGAACCTCGGTATAGCCGAAGCCGACCATATCGGGCGCGATGACGTGGAAATGCTCGGACAGCGCCGGGATGACGCCGTTCCAGTTCGCGAAGGCGGTGACGCCCGGGCCCGAACCGTGGATGAGGACGAGCGCGGGCCGCGACGGATCGCCGGCCTCGATATAATTGGTGCGGATGCCGTTCGCGACGATCGACTGGCCGATTTCGGGGTTGGTCATGCTATTCCTGTCTCTCGGTTGGAGCGTGATCGCTCTAAAGCATCGTGGTCCCGCCATTGACGCTGACGACCTGGCCGGTCACGAACCCGGCCTCGTCGCGCGCCAGATAGGCGACCATGCTGGCGACTTCTTCTTCGGTAGCGGCGCGGCCCATCGGGATCACGCTCACCACCTTGGCAATGAGATCGGGATTGCTCTTCTCGATCTCGCGATACTGCGGGGTGACGACGGCGCAGGGCGCGACCGTATTGACGGTGATGCCGTCCTTCGCGAACTCGCGGGCGAGCCCCGTGGTCATGCCATGCATGCCGCCCTTGGCGGCATTATAGCCGGCATGGTCGAAAAGACCGTTGCGGACGCTGTCGGCGCCGATGTTGATCACACGGCCCCAGCCGGCTGCCTTCATATGTGGCAGCGCGTGCCAGCTGCACCAGATCGCGGTCCAGAGATTGCGGTCGATCGTCGCTCGGAGCGTATCGGGGGTGTGCTCGAGAAAGGGGCGGAGGATCCCGCCGCCAGCATTGTTCACGAGGATCGCGGGCGTGCCCAGCGTCTCGACGGTTTTCGCGACGAGCTGCGCCGCCGCTTTTTCGTCGGAAAGGTCGCCGCAGAAGGCGGCGCCGGTCTCGCCCGCGGCTTCGCGCGCTGCACTCTCGTCGAGATCGGCGAACATGACGCGCGCGCCATCGGCCTCGAGGCGGCGCGCAATCGCGAGCCCGATGCCGCGGCCCGCGCCGGTGACGATCGCGACCCGGCCGTTGTGATAGGTCTCACGCATGGGCGAGGATCGCGCCGTCCTTGCCGAAGCGCGGGTCGGGAATGCTGCCCCAGGTGTCGAGCACCTCGGGCTTCGCCTCGAGCTCGCGCGGCGGCCGCGCGCCCTCTTCCTCGAACTCTTCCATGCCGAAGCTATATTCGGTGGTCATTCCGTCGGGATCGAGGAAATAGAGGAAGATGCTGCCCGACGGCTCGTGGCGCCCGGGGCCGAACACGATCGGCACTTCAGCCTTCTTCATCCGGTTGATCGCACGCCCGACGTCATCGATGTCGGAGACCATGAAATTGACGTGATTATAGCCATCCGACGGGCCGGTCAGGATCGCGAAGCTGTGGTGATATTTGTTGGGAAAGGCACGCAGGAACGCAATCTTCCCCGGCACATGGTCCGAAATCAGGAAGTTGAGCTTGCCGACGAGCGAGCCTTCCACCGTGGCGAAGTCAGCGACGTTGAGCACGACATGGCCGAGACGCGCGATCGCGGTGTGTCCGGCCTCGAAATCGGCCTGCAGTTCGGGATCGACATGGAATTCGAAATGGAGCCCGCAGCCCGGCTCGCGAAAGCGCAGCGCCGCCCCGACCTTGAGCTCGCCCGCTTCCTCGGCGGTCAGCCATTCGGGCGCGAAGCCCTCGTCGTCGAGATAGGTATAGGCGCGATCGAGATCGGCCTGGCTTTCCAGTTCGAACGCCGCGCGCGCGAGGCCGGGCGTGTCGCCTTCGCGCAGCACGAGATTCTGCGGCAGGTCGCTGCACCGAAGATAGGCGGTGTCGCCATCGCGCCGGTCAACGGTGAGGCCGACGAGATCGCGGTAGAAGCCGAGCGATTGCTCGAGATCTGACACGTCGAGGGCGACATAGGACAGGCGCCGGTAGCGAAAGGGTGCGGTCATTTCGTCATCCTAGAGCAAGATGCTGATGCGCGCGTGGGGCCGCAGCGCGTCCATATCGAGCACGCATTTCTTCTCGGCGATGCGCAACGCGCCGTCGATCTCGACCAGCCGGTAGGAATAATGGCCGACGAAGATATCGGTGTTGCCGTCCTTTGAGCGCCAGACCGCGAAGGAGGCGGTCGCCTCGATCGTGTCGCCTTGCGCTGTTGCCCGGACATTGCTGACGAGGTGGCGGGTTTTCGATCGCGGGAATTCGCTGTGCGCGCCCTTCTTTTCGAGACGCACGACGCGCTCATGGATGCGCGTCCGGTCGTCGAAGATGTAGAAGAGCGACTTGCTTGGGTCGGCGAAGTCGCCGTCGACGTCGGTCGGCGGCACGAGATAGCTGGCCTCGTCGGCAAAGAGCGCCTCCCATTCGTTGAGCTGCCAGCGGTCGAGCAGATCGGCCTCGTGGAAAAGGAAGCTCTGCACACGGTGCTGAAGCAGCATCGCGTCGATCTCGGCCTCGCGGGTCACGCGCCATGCTCCTGGATGCGCCGGTCCCATTCGTTCCAGAAACATCGCATCTGAAGCTCGTCGTCATAGGCCGAGCCGCCTTCGCGCAGCATGCCGCGCGAAATGTCATTATACTGCGCCTCGCGCGCCGCCTGATAGCCGACCTGGCATTTCTCGATCGCCTCGACATCGTCGGGGGTCGCAAATCCGCCGGGTCCGAGAAACTCGGTGAAGTTGAAGAGGCGGAATTTGCGCAGCCATTCCGATTCTTCGGCAGGGGCGAGCGCCCAGGCATTGACCTCCATATAGTCAGGTGCGGTCGGCCAGAAGGTGCGGACGGTAATCGCCATCACGTCGTTGATGACGAGATTGGGGAAGATGATCATGTTGCGGCTCTGTTTCGCGATACGATCGGCGCGTTCCTGGCCGAGGCGCGTCGTCAGATCCTGCTGGATCGCCTCGATCTCGCTTTTGCCTTCCTCGCCCCAGAGCGGAATCCAGTTGGCGATCGGCCGGCCCCAGGGTGCGAAATACTCGATCACGGCATGGCCATTACCAAGATCGTGACCGAAGCCGGCAAGCCGCGTGTCGTGCGTCGAGCCGTTCGCGTTCTTGAGATATTCGAGATAGGTCGAGTGGGTGCTCGCGGCATGATAGCCGTCGACGCTATTCTCGGCGAGCAGCTTCCAGTTTCCGCGGATCGAATATTCCTGCGTGCCGCCGACGATCGTCATACCCTTCGACGATTGCTCGGAGACAAGCTTGAGATAGTCGCCCGCACCCGCGAGATAGGTCGCGAGATCCTCGCCGTCGGCCGCGAAGCTGACAAAGAAGAAATCTCCGAAGCGATCGAAGCGCGGCGCGTGGCTGAGCTGCTTGCCTGGATCGTCCTTATAGTCGGCCGGATAGCCGGCATGGCCTGGAACAACCATGAGCCGGCCGGTGTTGGCGAACACCCAGCCATGATACATGCACTGAAAGGCGGGGGACGAGCCCTTGCGTTCGCGGCACACGACTGCGCCGCGATGCGGACAGACATTGATCAGCGCGTGATACTGGTCATCCTTGTCCCTCGTGAAGAGCATCGGGCGGCCGGCGACCTTGCGCGTCACATAATCGCCGGGGTTCGGCAGCTCCGAGGCGTGACCGAGATAGAGCCAGCATTTGTCGAAGATGGCGCGGCATTCGCGCTCGAACACTGTCTGATCGACGAAGGCCCGACGCGGGACGCGGTAGATTCCGCGCGTTTCATCCACGACCGGTCGCAGGCTCTGATCCATTCCTCTTCCCCTTCGAGCTGATCGCTCTTTCTCATTGCTCTTTACAAACCGTGCACTTGGTATGTAACATGAGTCGCAATTAGTCAATCGGTGAACAAACGCCGCAATGGGAAGAGGTCGATGCAAAGCCACGAAGACATCGCCGCGCGGCTACGCAACGCTTATGCGGGAGACACGGTTGCGCCGCTTCGCGGTGCCCTTGAGCCCACCGACGCCGATGGCGCCTATGCGGTCCAGACGATCAACACCCGTTTCTGGGAAGCGCAGGGCCGGCGCATTGTCGGGCGCAAGGCAGGATTGACCGCAAAGGCCGTCCAGACGCAGCTCGGGGTCGATCAACCCGATTTCGGCGTCTTGTTTGCCGACATGCAGGTCGTCGATGGCGGATCGCTGGACGCTGGCCGGACGATCCAGCCGAAGGCCGAGGCCGAAATCGCCTTTGTGCTCGGGGCCGATCTTCCGGGTCCCGATACGTCGGTCGCTGAAGTCGCGGCGGCGGTCGCGACAGTCCACGCCGCGATCGAGATCGTCGATAGTCGCATCGCCGACTGGAAGATCACCTTCGCCGATACCGTGGCCGACAATGGTTCGTCGGCCTTCTTCGTGCTTTCGGAAAAGGGGCTGCCGCTCCCGGGTCTCGATCTCGAAGGCGCCGCAATGGAAATGGACGTGGGCGGCGAGACCGCCTCCACCGGGGTGGGCGCCGCGGCGCTCGGCAACCCGCTGAACGCTGCTGCGTGGCTAGCGCAGACATTGGCCAGGCGAGGCGAGCCGCTGCAGGCGGGCGATATTTTGCTCGCCGGCGCGCTCGGGCCAATGGTGGCGCTCGCTCCCGGTGACCATGTCGAGGCGCGTATTGCGGGGATCGGCACCTGCAGTTTCACTTTTGCCGCCGCTCGCAGGGCCTGACGCCGTGACAGCGCATCCGAAGGACAAGACGAAGGTCGCGATCATCGGGTCGGGCAACATCGGCACCGACCTGATGATAAAGATCCTTCGGCTTTCGGAGGTGCTGGAAATGGGCGCCTTCGTCGGCATCGATCCCGAAAGCGACGGGCTGAAGCGCGCCGAGCGTCTGGGGGTGCCGATCACCGCCGACGGCCTCGACGGGCTGGTCGCGATGCCGGGCTTTGCCGACATCGCGATCATATTCGATGCGACCTCGGCGGGTGCGCACAAGCACCATAGCGAGGTGCTGATCGGTCACGGCAAGCGCGTGATCGACCTGACTCCGGCGGCGATCGGTCCCTATGTGATCCCGCCGGTCAACGGCGACGCGCATCCGGATGCGCCGAACGTCAATATGGTGACGTGCGGCGGCCAGGCGACGATCCCGATCGTCGCGGCGGTGAACCATGTGTCGAAGGTGCATTATGGCGAGATCGTCGCCTCGATCGCCTCGAAGAGCGCCGGCCCGGGCACGCGCGCCAATATCGACGAGTTCACCGAGACGACGAGCCAGGCGATCGTGGCGGTCGGCGGAGCAACCCGCGGCAAGGCGATCATCGTCCTCAACCCCGCCGAGCCGCCGCTGATCATGCGCGACACCGTTTATTGCCTTTGCGAAGACGGCGACCGTGCGGCGATCGCCGAAAGCATCGAGGCGATGGTGGCCGAGGTCCAGACCTATGTCCCGGGCTATCGGCTCAAGCAGGCGGTGCAGTTCGAGAGCATCGGCAGCAACGCGCCGCTGCGCATCCCCGAAATGGGCGGCAGCTTCACCGGGCTCAAGGTCAGCGTCTTCCTCGAGGTCGAGGGCGCGGCGCATTATTTGCCTGCCTATGCGGGCAATCTCGATATCATGACGTCGGCAGCGCTGCGGACCGCAGAGAAGATCGCCGCACGGATGCATGCGGGAGCGGCGGCATGACCTTCGACCCGGCGACGACCAAGCTCTATATCCAGGACGTGACGCTGCGCGACGGGATGCATGCGATCCGTCATCAATATGGCCTCGATCATGTGCAGGCGATTGCGCGCGCGCTCGACAAGGCGAAGGTCGACGCGATCGAGGTCGCGCATGGCGATGGGCTGCAAGGATCGAGCTTCAACTATGGCTTCGGCGCCCACACCGACTGGGAATGGATCGGAGCGGTCGCCGAGGTGCTCGAGCATAGCGTGCTGACGACCCTGCTGCTGCCGGGCATCGGCACGATCCACGACCTCAAGCGTGCCTATGACCTGGGCGTGCGCTCGGTGCGGATTGCGACCCACTGCACCGAGGCCGATGTCGCGAAGCAGCATATCGAATTTGCGCGCGGCATCGGCATGGACGTCTCGGGCTTCCTGATGATGAGCCATATGTCCGAGCCCGACGCGCTCGCGCAGCAAGCTTTGCTCATGGAAAGCTATGGCGCGCATTGCGTTTATGTCACTGACAGCGGCGGCGCGATGACGATGGACCAATATGCCGCGCGGCTCGCGGCCTATGACCGCGTCCTCAAACCCGAGACGCAGCGCGGTGTCCACGCCCACCACAATCTTTCGCTGGGCGTCGCGAACAGCATCGTCGCGGTGCAGGGCGGAGCCATCCGCGTCGATGCGTCGCTTGCCGGCATGGGGGCAGGGGCAGGCAATGCTCCGCTCGAAGTCTTCATTGCCGCGGCCGATGTACATGGCTGGAATCATGGCTGCGACTTGTACGCGCTGATGGACGCCGCAGAGGATCTCGTCCGCCCGCTGCAGGACCGCCCGGTCCGCGTCGATCGCGAGACGCTGACGCTCGGCTATGCGGGCGTCTATTCCTCATTCCTGCGCCACGCCGAGAAAGCCGCCGTCGATCATGGTCTCGATACACGCGCGATCCTCGTCGAGCTGGGACGCCGCAAGATGGTGGGCGGGCAGGAAGACATGATCGTCGACGTCGCGCTCGACATGCTCCGGGCCGGCAAATGACCGTGTCCGCCGCCCTCGACGAACAGGTACGGCTTGCCGCCCGCGCGCTCGCCTCGGCCGGGCTTGTTCACGCCTTCGGCCATTGCAGCGCGCGCATCGACGAGAGCCGCTTCCTCGTCTGCGCTCCGCTTCCGATGGGGCGCATCGCGAACGAGCCTGGTACCATCGTGTCGCTCGACGGCCCTCTTCCGGAGGGCGTTCTCGGCGAGGTACGCATCCACCGCGAGATCTACCGCCGCCGCCCGGACGTCGGCGGCGTCTGCCGCATCATGCCGCAGGCGGTGATGGCCTTGTCGGTGGCGCGCCTCGTGCCTGTGCCTCGTCACGGAATTGGCGCCTATTTCGGCACGGTTCCGCTGTGGGATGACCCGAGGCTGCTTCGCGATGATGCCGCAGCCGCAGGCCTTGCGGACGTGCTGGACGGTGCGCCCGCGCTGGTGATGCGCGGCAATGGCGCCGTCGTTGTCGGCGAAAGCCTGCCGCAGGCGGTGACGCTGGCCTGGTTCCTCGAAGACGCGGCGCGCGTCGAGCGCGACCTTCGCGCGATGGGCATCGATCCTGAGACTGCGAGGCTCTCGGCGGAGGAAACCGAGGCTCGGCAGATATGGTCTGGCGGCGTCGTCGAACGCATGTGGCATCATCTGACCGGTTTACAGCTATGACCTATTCATCGGTCTATGCGGCAAGCGTCGTCGATCCTGCGGCCTTCTGGATGGAAGCGGCGTCCTCGATCGACTGGGAGCAGGCGCCGACCCGCGCCGGAGACGCGCAGGACGACGGGATCTGGACCTGGTTTCCCGACGGCCGTCTCAACACCTGTCACAATGCCGTCGATCGTCATGTCGCCGCAGGCCGCGGTGCGCGAATTGCGCTTATTCACGACAGCGCGATGACGGGCACTGTGACGCGCTACAGCTATGCCGATCTTCAGACCGAAGTTTCACGCGTCGCCGGGATGATCCGCGGCCAAGGCGTCTCCCTCGGCGACCGCGTCATCATCTACATGCCCATGGTGCCCGAAGCAGTGTTCGCGATGCTCGCGTGCGCGCGCATTGGGGCTGTTCATTCGGTGGTGTTCGGCGGCTTCGCCTCGCACGAACTCGCAAAGCGCATCGACGACGCGGAGCCGCGGCTTGTCCTCACCGCATCTTGCGGGCTCGAGCCCGGCCGGACCGTCGCCTACAAACCGCTTCTCGACGCGGCGATCGAGCTGGCCGCGCACAAGGTCCCGCGCACGATCGTGCTGCAAAGGCCCCAGCTCGAAGCCTCGCTTCTGGATGGACGCGACCTCGACTGGGCCGAGGCCTATGCCGCCGCGCACCCTGCAGATTGCGTTGCGGTGCCGTCCGATCACCCGCTCTATATACTCTACACTTCGGGCACGACGGGGATTGCGAAGGGCGTCGTCCACGATAATGGCGGCCACGCCGTCGCGATGGCCTGGTCGGTACCGAACATCTATGGCGTCGGCCGTGAAGAGACCTTCTGGGCCGGCTCGGACATCGGCTGGGCGGTCGGGCACAGCTATATCGTCTACGGGCCGCTGATCCACGGCTGCACCAGCGTCATGTATGAGGGCAAACCGGTCGGAACTCCCGACGCTGGCGCCTTCTGGCGGGTCATCCGCGACCATGAAGTCGATGTCTTCTTCACCGCGCCGACGGCCATCCGCGCGGTCAAGCGTGAGGATCCCGACGGGCGCTTGCTCGCCGAGCACGGCATCGGGCAGCTACGCGCGCTCTATCTAGCGGGCGAGCGCGCCGATCCCGATACGCTCGGCTGGGCCGAGAAAATGCTGGGCGTGCCCGTCATCGATCATTGGTGGCAGACCGAGCTCGGCTGGCCCGCGCTTGGCACCTGCATCGGCCTCGGTGACGCGCGAACGCGCCACGGCAGCGCGGGCCGTCCGATCCCCGGATATGGGTTCGCGATCCTCGACGCCGAGGACAAGGAACTCGGCGCAGGCGAGATCGGCGATATCGTGCTTCGCTTGCCGCTGCCGCCGGGCTGCTTCCCAACGCTTTGGCAGCGGCATGCTCACTTCCAGGATGCCTATCTCAGCCAGCATGCTAGCTTCTACACCACCGGCGATGCCGGGATGATTGACGCCGATGGGTTCATCCATGTTATGAGCCGTATCGACGATATCATAAATGTCGCCGGACACCGGCTGTCGACGGGTGCGATCGAGCAGATCGTCGCCGCGCACCCCGCGGTCGCCGAATGCGCCGTGATCGGGGCCAATGACGAACTCAAGGGCATGGTGCCAGTGGGGCTTGTCGTCCTCAAGGCCGGCGTCGAAGCCGCCGACGCAGCAATTGCCGGCGAGGTGATTCAGCGCGTGCGCAACGAGCTGGGACCCGTCGCCGCCTTCAAGGCCGTGCATGTCGTAGCGTCACTTCCCAAGACCCGTTCGGGCAAAATCCTTCGCTCGACGATCCGGGCGATCGCCAATGGCGAGCAGCCACCCATACCCGCCACGATTGATGATCCGTCAGCTCTTGACCACATTAACAAAGTTTTTCCCTTATATTTTAGGATTTAACGAGTTACTTGACATCAAATCGATAAACAGGTTTACTTAGATTCGCAATCAACGCCGACAGCAACAGACTGCGGCCAACTTGGGAGGGTTGAACATGCAAGGCACTACGCTACGAATCCTATTGTCCGGCGCCGCCATAGTGGCGCCTTTTCACGCCGCGATGGCGCAGGAGGCTGAAGCGCCCGCAGCGCCGGCGGCTCAGGAAGAAACCTATCCGGGCGAAATTCTCGTGACCGCCCAGCGCCGCGAGGAACGGATTCAGGATATTCCCGTTGCCATCACGGCATTTGGTGGCGACCAGCTCGAGCGCGCCGGCGTGATGTCGATCGAGAATATCGCTCCGCGGGTGCCGAGCTTCTATTTCGGCAGCTTCGGCGCGCTGCGTCCCCAGCTATATATCCGCGGCATCGGTACCCGGTCGTTCGATCCGGGTTCGGAGAGCTCGGTCGGCGTGTTCGCCGACGAAGTGTATCTCGGCCGGTCGAGCGGATCCTTCGGCGCGCTGAAGGATATCGAGCGCGTCGAAGTCCTGCGTGGTCCGCAGGGCACGCTTTATGGTCGCAACACGATCGGCGGCGCGATCAACATCATTACGCGCGGCCCCACGGCCAACTTCGAAGGAAATTTCGAGGCCGGGATCAGCAACTTCGACGGCTATGAAGTGATGGGCGCCGTCGGCGGGCCAATCAGCGGCGACGGATCGCTGATGTTCCGCGTCGCCGGCTGGCACAATGAGCGCGACGGCTATGTCACCAACCTCACCAACGGCAACAAGCTTCAGGGCAACGACAACACGGGCGGCCGCATCCGCCTCGCGTTCGAGCCAAGCAGCAGCTTTCGCATCGACCTGACGGGCGAGTATATCCACGACGGCGACAAGGGCGCTTTCGGCGGCATCAATCAGGGGACCGGGATCAGCGCCGCGGGCGCTCCGGCCAACCCGAACGCGGTATTCTTCGCGGCCGCCGCACGTCTCCCGCTCAACCGCCTGCCCGAGAGCCTCCGCGCCGGTTATCTGAGCTTCGATCCGTTCCTCGATCGCGATGCCTATTCGGGTGTCGCGCGCATCGAGGGCGATCTCGGTTTCGCGACGCTCACGTCGATCAGCGCCTATCGCAAGCTCGAAGTTCGTGACGGCCGCGACCTCGAAGGCTCGTCGCTTTCGGTGATCGATCAGCTGAGCGACGAAAGCTCAAAGCAGTTTACGCAGGAAATCCGCCTGACGTCCGACCCGAACGGCGGCGCTTCCTTCGGAGGGGCCGTCGACTGGATCATCGGTGGCTTCTATTATCATGATACGTCGAGGCGTACCGACGAATTCCGGATCGGCATCGACAGCGCGGTTCGCGCCGCGCTCGGGACCCCCGCAGTCGACACGGCGTTTTCGGACTATAAGATCGAGAGCTTCGCGATCTTCGGTCAGGCCACGATCCATCTCGGCGACAAGTTCGATATCACCTTGGGCGGGCGCTATACCGAAGATAAAAAGCGCGCCCGGCAGACCGGCGCGACGACCGACGCTTCGCCGATCATCGCGGCGCCGTTCGACACGACGAACCGCGCCAAATATACAAGCTTCGACCCCAGGATCGTGCTGTCCTACAATATATCGTCGGACGTGAACATCTACGCCAGCTACTCCACCGGGTTCAAATCGGGGGGCTTCCAATATGTGCCGTTCAACCTCGGATCGGCCAATACGCTGTTCGCGCCGGAGGATATCACGGCCTATGAAGTCGGCTTCAAGTCCGAATGGCTCGACCGCCGCCTCCGCCTGAATGTCGCGGGCTTCTACTACGACTATAAGGATCTCCAGGTCTCGCGCATCATCGACACGGTGAGCGGCCCGCAGACGCTGATCAGCAACGCGGCGTCGTCGACGATCAAGGGGATCGACGTCGAACTGATGATGCGGCCTTCGGACGATTTCGATGTGAGCGTCGCTTATGGCTATCTCGATGCGAAATATGACAATTATGTGTTCAACCTCGGCCAGAACCTGACCTTCGACGGCACGGCACTCGTTCGCGCACCCAATCATTCGGTGAATGTCGGGGCGGAATGGCGCATTCTGATCGGCGGCGACAACCGGTTGACGCTGCGCGGCGATTACTCGCTGCTCGATACCTTCTACCACGAGCCCGGCGAGGGCAAGGCGATCTTCGGCTCGGGTATCCCGCTGACTCGCGAACCGAGCTACGGCCTGCTGGACCTCCGGGCGACTGCGGAATTCGGGAACATCAGGGTGACCGGCTATGTCACCAACGCGCTTGCGAAGGACTATCGCCGCACGGTCAATGCGCTCGGCAACACGATCGTCGGCTTTGCCGGAACGCCCAGAATGTACGGCCTGAAGGTGGGCTACAGCTTCTGATCCGATCTCCTCCCGGCCGACTTGCTTCCAGGGCATCGGAAGCGGCTGGATCTCCGGGCCGGGCAGCTTCGAGAGAAGGCGCCCGGCCTTTTTTTGCGTATAGACCATAGACAAAACTGCGATCAGGGCCGCGAACGGCTTGACCGCTCCGGTCAATCTAGTAAACATACTTACAAAATAGGTTGCATGGGAGAGTGGCATGGCGTTCGAGCGCTTGACGCTGACGGTCGAAGACGGGCTGGCCCGTCTCGAATTCAACAATGCAGTTCGGGGCAACCCGATCGACGAGGTGTTTTGTGCGGAGACGTGCGAAGCCGCGACCCGGCTCTCGGTCGATCCGGCCGTTCGTGCGGTGCTTGTCACCGCGAAGGGCGATGCCTTCGGCTATGGCGGCGACATCAACAGTTTTGTCGGCGATCTCGCCTCGCTTCCTGCGAACATCAAGCGCTGGACCACGACCTTGCACAGCGGGGTGGCGCGTCTGCAGCGGATGGACGCGCCGATCGTCGCTGCGGTTCACGGCGTCTGCGCCGGCGGCATGTCGGCCTTCGTTGCCGGGGCCGACATCCTCATCGCGGCCGACGACGCCAAGTTCGTTGCCGCCTATCCCGGGATTGGTTTCTCCTGCGATGCAGGCTCCAGCATCATGTACGCGCGCCGGATGGGCGCGGCACGCGCGCGGCGGTTCCTCCTGCTCAACGAAACGCTGACTGCCGATGCCGCTCTCGCCTGCGGGCTCGCCGACGAGGTCCAGCCGCGCGATGAATTTCTCGCACGCGCCGAAGCGGTGGCACGGCAGCTCGCTTCGGGCCCAACCAAGGCCTTTGGCGAAATCCGGCGCCTGATGCTCAGCGTCTATGATCAGCCGCTCGAGACGCAGCTCGAATTCGAAGCTCAGGCGCTCAGCCGTTCGTCCGCCACACAGGATGCGGCGAACGCGATCAAGGCCTTCTCCGAACGGCGCCGCCCCGAATTCGGAGGCGTCTGACATGTGGCTCTATCCAGAAGTCCGCTCGCTCGGCCAGTATCCGCAATATTGGGCGCGGCACCATCCCGAACGATTGGCGCTCCGGACGGCCGATCGCCGCGTCACCTTCGCCGAATTCGACCGAGCCGCGAACCAGGTTGCCCATTATCTGACCGGCGGTATCGCAGAGGCCGGTGAACTCGTCGGCTTCATCGGCAAGAACAGCTTCGATTTCTACTTCGCCCTGTTCGGCTGTGCACGCACCCGCAGCGGACTGGTCATCTATAACTGGCGCCTCGCGCCGCGCGAGCTTGCCGAGCAGATTGCAGACAGCGAAGCGCGCCATGCGATCGTCGAGCGCGAATTCGAGCCGTTGTGGACGGCCGCCTGCGCGATGCTCGAAAAACCGCCGACCGCGATCTGGATCGATGCCGCCGACACGCTCGAGGCGCTCGTTGCAAGCTATCCGGCCACCCCACCCGCCGTACATGTCGAGCTCGAGGACACCGCGTTCCAGCTCTACACCTCGGGGACGACTGGCAAGGCGAAGGGCGTCATGCTCGCGCATGGCGCGACCAACATGATGCGGCTCAGCGAGCATCTCGAACCGGCCTATCAATGGGAAGACGGCGACAGCTTCGTCAACGGCTTGCCCAACTTTCACCTCCTTCACATCGGCATAGCGCTACAGTGCCTCTATAATGGGGTGGCAATCGACATCGTGCGCCAGTTCGATCCTGCGGTCATGCTCGACACGATCAGCCGCCAGCAACCGACGCTGCTGACCCTGACCCCGACGATGCTCCAGATGCTGCTCGATCATCCCGCATCGGCCAATACCGACTTCTCGTCGCTTCGCCTCACCCTATACGCCGGCTCGGCGATATCGCTCGGCCTGATCAAGCGCGCGATTGCGGCCATGCCGTGCCAGTTCATGCAATTCTACGGATCGACCGAGGCTGGCGGCGCCACCTCGATCCTGCGTCCACACGAACATGACCTTGGCGACGAGGCCAAGCTCCAGAGCTGCGGCCGGCCGCTCCCTCTGATCGAGTTTCGCATCCTCGATGGGCAAGGGAAGGAGGTCGCTGACGGCGAACCCGGCGAGCTCTATATTCGCCAGCCGTCGATCACCAAGGGCTATTGGCGCCAACCCGAGGTCACGGCCCAGGCGATCTCGGACGGCTGGTACCGGAGCGGCGACATCGTTCGCCGCGACGCAGAGGGTCTTTATTATATCGTCGACCGCGCAAAGGACATGATCGTCTCCGGTGGCGAGAACATCTATTCTGCCGAGGTCGAGAATATCCTTTCGACGCACCCGGAAATCGCAGCGGTTGCCGTCATCGGCGTACCCGATGCCCGCTGGGGCGAGGCGGTGAAGGCCATTGTCATTCCGAAACGGGACGGCGCCGACGGCGCCGAGATACTGAGCTGGTGCCGCGAGCGGCTCGCAGGCTACAAGGTCCCGAAGAGCGTCGATTTCGTCGCCGAGTTTCCGTTGGTTCCATCCGGCAAGGTCTCGAAGAAGGATCTGAGGGCACGCTATTGGGGCGACGAAGGGCGCAGTATCGGATGACCGCCGAGGCTTCGGGCGGCGCATCGATGCTCGTTCGGGCGCGGTGGGGTGCCTATTGCACCTTCCTGTTCGTGGCGCTGATCGCGGTCGGCTGGCTCGGCATCGCCCACTTCTGGCTTCCGGCGCCAGCCAACCTCCCGGCCGAGGCGACGAAGGCCTTCTTCACGGTCACCCACCGCTCCGGAATGCTGCTCGGCAACTCGCTGCTGATCGTCGGTACGGCGCTCCTCGTGCCCGGGTCGATCCAGTTCGGCCAGGCGCTTGCCGATATCGAGGGGGCGCGGCCGCTCTGGTCGATCACCGCAGCCATGTGCGGGTGCCTGATCGCGCTCATCGTCTTCCTTAATGCCGCCTTCTGGATCGGAGCCGCCTATCGACCCGAGGCTGGGGCGGACGTGGTGGTCGCGCTCAACGATGTCAGCTGGTTCGGCTTCCTCCTCGGATGGGTATTCCTGTCGATGCAGATGGTGGCGACCGCCATCGTCGCGCTGGCCGACGAGGCCCCTGTGCCGCTTTTCCCGAAATGGCTGTCCATCGCGTCGATCTTCGGCGCCGTCCTGCTGGCAGCAGCCGGCGGCCCCGCCTTCGTGAAGAGCGGGCCTTTCGCTTATCATGGTTGGGCTGCCTTCTACATGCCGATGGCGATCTGGGGGCTGTGGCTCGTCGCGCACGAGACGATCGTCCTTCGCGACCTCAATCGCCGCATCCGCGCAGCCCGTGCACCCGCGTGATCGAAACACCACTCATCGTCGAACGCCGGGGCAAGGTCGCCCTGTTGACCTTCAACCGTCCCGACAAGCTCAACGCGCTGTCGGGAGCCCTTCGCCGCGCCTTCATCGCCGCACTGGCGGAGCTTGCTGCGGACGCCGCCGTCCATGTCGTCGTTCTCACGGGCGCTGGGCGCGCCTTCACCGCGGGTCTCGATCTCGGTGAAATCGCGGCCTCGGGAAAAAGCGTCGAGGAGAATGTGGCTTCGGAAAATATGGTCGAGGCCATAGTGGCCTTCCCGAAACCGATCATCGGGGCGATCAACGGCCTTGCCGTGACCGGCGGGTTCGAGATCGCGCTAGCCCTCGACATCTTGCTCGTTGCCGAGGAGGCGGCGTTCACCGACAGTCATGTGCGGGTGGGGATCACGCCGGGTTGGGGATTGTCCCAGCGCCTCGCTCGCGCCGTCGGGCTTTCGCGCGCAAACGAATTGTCGCTGTCGGCCCGCGCGCTCCCGGCGCACGAGGCCGTCGCCTGGGGCCTTGCGAACCATGTCTATCCGGCAGCGGATCTGCTTCCGGCTGCGCTCGCGCTCGCCGACCAGATCGCAGGGCATGATCCCCGCGGCGTGCAGGCGATGAAAGAGCTGATCGCGAGCGGATATGCTGCGACGCTCGAGCAAGGCCTGCGAATTGAAGACGCGGCGGCGCGGGCGGCCAATCTCGAGGTCGACGCCGACGCAGTGGCATCAGGGTTCACACGCGCCCGCGGCGAACAGGGCGGCCCCCGGCGTTCAGGCGTATAGCCGGCCCCCGTCGACGACGGCGACTTGGCCGGTCGTGAAGCCCGCGCGCATGAAGTAGAGATAGGCCTCGGCCGCTTCGGCCGCCGATCCCATGCGCGAAAGCGGTTGGGATTTCGTCATCGCTTCGCGCGCGTCGGCAGGGATCTTCGCCCACATTTCGGTGTCGATCAGACCGGGCGTCACGGCGTTGACGCGGATCGGCGCGAGATCGACCGCCAGGCCGCGCGCCAGATGTTCGGCTGCGCCTGCCATGGCTGTGGACATTGTCGATCCCTTCGCCGGCCGGTGCGCATATAGCCCCGCGGTCAGCGTGATCGAGGCCTCGGGCGCGAGGTGCGGCAAGCCATGCTTCACCATGAGCAGCGGCCCCCAGAAGCGCGCGCCGAGCGCCTGCTGTGCCGCCGCAAGATCGAAGTCCGAACCAACGGCCAGACCGCGCGGCAGCCGGTCACCAGCGGAATGAACGAGATGATCGATGGTGTCGAGCGGGGCGAAAAAAGCCGCGAGGCTCGTCTCGTCGGTCGTGTCCACCGCCGCGCCGCTCGCACCCGAACCGAGCCGCGTCACCGCGGCCTCGACCTTGTCCGCGCTCGCCGAGCCAATATGGAGCCGTGCGCCCGCTGCCAGCGCCGCCCGGGCGACCGCAAAGCCAATTCCCGAGCTTCCGCCGATGACTACGACATGCCGGCCTTCAAGCATTTTTTCTCTCCTCGCGGTGCCGGTCAGAGCCGGATCACGCGTTTGCCCCTGTTTTCGCCCCGGTAAAGCCCGGCGAGTGCGTCGGGACAGGCGCCGAGCCCTTCGAGCACATCTTCTTCATAGACGAGGTCTCCGCTCCTGATCCAGCGCGCGAGCTCGGCGACACTCGCATCCCAGCGGTCCATATGGTCGAAGATCACGAACCCTTGCATGCGCGCACGCTTGACGAGCAGGTGACGCTCGACCCGGGGACCCTGCGGCCAGGGATCCCATTGCGCAATGCTTGCCGTCCCGCAGATTACGACGCGGGCACCAATGGCGAGGTGCGGGAGCACCGCGTCGCTGATCGCGCCCGCGGTATTGTCGAAATAGACGTCGATCCCGTCGAGGCAGGTCTCCGCGAGCGTGGCGGCGAACCCTGGATCCTTGTAATCGAGCGCTTCATCGTAGCCGAAGCGCGTCCGGCAAAGCTTTACCTTCTCTGCGCCGCCCGCAAGGCCGATGGTGCGGCACCCGAGGAGCTTGCCGATCTGCCCGACCGCCGATCCGACAGCGCCCGCCGCGGTCGAGACGAGGAGCGTATCGCCCGGTCTCGGTTCGCCCACGCGCGTGAGTGCGAGATGGGCGGTCACGCCGTTGATGCCGAGTATTCCGAGGCTGAGCGACAGCGGCAGGTCGGTCTCCCCGACCTTGCGCAGGACGGCGGTGTGCGGGACGACGGCTTCTTCCTGCCAGCCGAACCAGCCGGTTACGGCGTCGCCGGCGGCGAAAGCGTCGCTCCTGCTCTCCGTCACGACCCCGGCCGCAATTGCGCGCATGACCGAGCCGATCGCGACGGGCTCGGCATAATTACCCTTGTCCGCGATCCAGCCGCGCATGGCGGGCTCGACCGAAAGATAGGCGTTGCGAACCCTTATTTCGCCTTCTGCAAGCTGGCGCGCCGGGACCTCGATGATCTCGAAATTCTCGGCCTGCGCCACACCTTCGGGCCGCGAGGCGAGAATGCACTGCCGGTTCACCGCGTCAGACCCATCGCCTTGCGGGCGGCCGCATAGTCGGATGCGAGCCAGTCGATCCATTCGCCGGCGGGGACTGCCGATTTGATCGCGCCGATACCCTGACCGGCGCTCCAGATGTCGCGCCACGCCTTGCTGTTGGCGCCGCCGTCGTTGATGTTGATCGTGCCGCTGTCCGATGCCGGCACCAGATTGTCGGGATCGAGACCGTTCTCGATCAGCGAAGGCCGCAGAAAACTGGCCTTCACGCCCGTGAAACAGCTCGTGACCATTACGTCCTTGGCGCTGCCGTCAACGAGCATCTGCTTGAACCCCGGCTGCGTATTCGCCTCGGCCGAAGCGAGGAAGGGCGAGCCGATATAGGCGAAATCGGCGCCAAGCGCCTCCGCTGCGAGGACGCCGCGACCGTTGGCGATGCATCCGGCGAGCAGCAGGAGACCATCCCACCATTCCCGGATCTCGGCAACGAGCGCGAAGGGCGACTGGTCTCCAGTATGGCCGCCGGCGCCAGCGCCCACCGCGATGATGCCATCGACCCCCATTTCAGCGCATTTTTGGGCATGCCGGTTTCGGATCACATCCTGGAAAACGAGACTTCCATTGGCCTGGAGTTCGCGAACCAGGCCGGGGTCGGCGGCCAGCGCAAGCACGACGATCGGCACCTTGTGACGGAGCACGACGTCGAGATCGGGTGCGAGCCGCTCGTTGCTCTTGTGCGCGACGAGATTGACGCACCACGGGCGCGTTCCGACCTCGGCGGCGATCCGCGTAAGATCCTTGTCGAGCGCTTCCGTGCTGCGCGGATTGAGCGCCGGCATCGACCCGATAATCCCGGCCTGGCACTGCGCGATCACGAGGTCGGCGGTCGAGGCGATGAACATCGGTCCGGCCATGACGGGAAGACGGAGTTGATGCTGCAGGACGGAAGACAATGTTCTGCGGTTCATTCGTGCGGACTCCATTCGATTTCGCCTTCGTCCAGCACCACCCGCTCGCCGACCCGCGCCTGAAAACGGGCGGCCGCGACGTCGGCCCAGATCGCGAACTCGAGGCGATCGCCCGGCATGACGACGCCGGTGAAGCGACAGGCCAGTGCGGTCATATCGGCGGGATTGCGGCCGAGGGCCCGCGACACCGCGACCCCCGCAATCCCGTAGCTTCCGAGGCCGTGCATGATCGGGCGATCGAAGCCCGCCGCGCGCGCGAAACCGGGGTTGATATGCAGCGGGTTCCAGTCACCCGACAGGCGGTAGATGAGCGCCGCGCGAGGCGACAAGGAGATTTCGGCCGAGACCGTCGGCGGAGCTGGCGGGATAACCGAGGCCGACCGCGCGGGCGCTTCGCCGCCGAACCCGCCGTTCCCGCGAAGAAGCAACGTCTGGGTCAAGGTGCAATAAAGGCCGCCGTCGTCCGCGTCGCGGATCTGCCGTTCGAGTTCGACGATCGCGCCCCGGCCTTCGCCTCGATCCTCGACCGAGAGAACCTTTGCCGTCCCCGTGACCTCGGCAGTCGCCGGGAGGAGAGCATGGAAGCGGGCCTTTTGGGCGCTGTGGACGAGCCGCCGGAAATCCACTCCAAAGACCGGTTCCCTGATCCACATCCCGGGCGAGCAGAGTGTGACCGCGAAGGTCGGGATGACCGAGAGGCGGGTCTCGTCGAGAAAGGTGAGGTCCGCGTCGTCGAGCGGGTCGCTCCCGATGCCGAGCCCCAGAGCGTACAGGATCGCATCGCGCGGCGCATAGCTCTGCCGCGCTTCGCCGAAATCATGCGCGAGGATGAGATCGGGCCGGAAGGCCATGGCTCAGACCGGGTCCCAGGTGAAGACATCGGCCGAGCGGTGGAGCGGGTAAAAGTCGTTTTCGAACTGGTCGAAGACGCGCTCGGCCACCGTTTCGGGGGTCCAGCCGTCGGCGGTGTGCGCGGTGCGGATCGGGCGCGGCTGCGAGAAGAGGAAAATCTCGTTGTTGCGCACCGCGAAAATCTGCCCCGTCACCTTGGCGCCGGCATCGCCGGTGAGCGCCACGACGAAGGGCGCGATCTTGTCGGCGTCGAGCTTCTTGAGCCCGTCGACGCGCTTCTGCTGCTCGGGGGTGTCGGTCGGGATCGAGTCGATCATGCGCGTCCAGGCGAAGGGCGCGATCGCGTTCGAGCGCACGCCGAAACGCTGCATGTCGAGCGCGATCGATTTCGACAGGCCGACGATGCCGAGCTTGGCGGCGGCATAATTGGCCTGGCCGAAATTGCCGATGAGCCCGCTCGTCGAGGTCATATGGACATAAGCACCCGACGCCTGCTCCTTGAAGAAGGGCGCGGCAGCGCGGCTCGTGTTGAAGCTGCCCTTCAAGTGCACGGCGAGCACCGCGTCGAAATCATCGGGGCCCATCTTGTGGAAATAGACATCGCGCAGGTTTCCGGCGTTGTTCACCACCGCGTCGATGCGCCCGAAGCCATCGACCGCGGCCTTGACCATCGCGCAGGCGCCGTCCCAGTCGGCGACGCTGTCATGGTTGGCAACCGCCTTGCCGCCCATCGCGACGATCTCGGCGACGACCTGCTCGGCGGGCGAGCCTTCGTCTCCGCCTTCACCCGTGAGCGACACGCCGAGGTCGTTGACCACCACCGCGGCGCCGGCTTTCGCCATCTCGAGCGCGATACCGCGGCCGACGCCGCGTCCCGCGCCGGTCACCAGCACGGCTTTTCCGTCCATCATTCCCATCTGTTACGTCCTCAATAGCTTTTGGGGAGATCGAGCACCTTTTCGGCGATGAAGCTCATGATCAGCTGCTCGGTGATCGGGGCGAGGCGGGTCAGCGCGCTTTCGCGGTAGAGCCGCTCGACATGATATTCCTTGGCGTAGCCGAAGCCGCCATGCGTCGCGACCGCCTGCCAGGCGGCATCGTGGCACGCGCGTGCGGCGAGGAACTTGGCGCTGTTCGCCTCGGCGCCGCAGGGCAGGCCGCTGTCGTAGAGGCGCGCGGCCTTCTCGACCATCAGCCAGGCGCTTTCGAGATACATCCATTTCTCGGCGAGCGGATGCTGGATGCCCTGGTTCTGGCCAATCGGCCGGTCGAACACGATGCGCTCCTTGGCATATTGGGTCGCGCGCCGCAGCGCGTCGCGGCCGATGCCGATCGCCTCGGCGCCGATCAGCACGCGCTCGGGATTGAGGCTGTGAAGGATGTAGGAGAAGCCCTTGCCCTCCTCGCCGATCCGGTCCTCTTCGGGAATGAACAGCCCGTCGATGAAGATCGCGTTCGAATCCACGGCCTTGCGGCCCATCTTGGGGATGAGATGGACGTCGATCTTGGCGCGGTCGAGGTCGGTGTAGAAAATGGTGATGCCGTCGGTGGGCTTGGCGCAATCCTCGAACTTGGTCGTGCGCGTCAGCAGCATGATCTTGTTCGCGACCTGCGCGGTCGAGGTCCAGACCTTCTGGCCGTTGACGACATAACCGCCGGGCACCTTCTCGGCGAAGGTCTTGATCCGTGTCGTGTTGAGCCCCGCATCGGGTTCGGTGAAACCGAAGCAGCACTGGTCCTCGCCGGCGACGAGACGCGGGACCCAGCGTGCCTTCTGCTCGGGCGTGCCCTTCACGACGATCGGGTGCGGGCCGAAAAGATTGATGTGGATCGTCGAGGCTGCGGCGAAGCCGCCGCCCGACGCGGCCACTTCGTTCATCATCGTCATCGCCTCGGTGACCCCGAGGCCCGAGCCGCCATATTCCTCGGGCATGGTGATGCCGAGCCAGCCTCCGTCCGCCATCGCGCGGTGGAAGTCCTTCGGAAACTCGCCCGTGTTGTCGCGGTCGAGCCAATATTCATCGTCGAACGGCGCGCAGACGGCGCGGACGCCCTCGCGGATCGCGGCGAGATCGTCTTCGGTGGGAAGCGGGCGGGTGGCAGTCATAACCTCTCTCCGTGGTCAGGCGCTGGCAAGCGTGCGGCGCGCGGCCTTCAAATGCGGAATGTCGTACATTTTCCCCTCGATGCCGAGTGTCCCCGCATCGGGGCTCGCGGCAAAGGCATCGACGATCTTCTGCGCCTCGGCGATCTCCTCGTCCGAGGGGCTGAAGCAGCGGTTGATGATCGCGACCTGGTCGGGATGGATCGCGATGCGCCCGGTGAAGCCGTCGCGGCGCGCGCGGCGGCAATCGGCTTCGAGGCCTTCGGGATTGCGGAAATCGGCGTAGAGCGTGTCGACCGGCGCGACGCCTGCCGCGGCCGAGGCGTAGAGGCAGAGCGAGCGGGCGAGGCGGTAGGGATCGGTCCAGTGGCCGTCCTCTTCCTTGTTGCCCGTCGCGCCGATCGCGGCGGCGAGATCCTCGGCGCCCCAGGTGAGCGCGACGAGCCGCGGATGCGGCGGCGCGTAGCTCGCAAGGTTGAACATCGCGAGCGGGGTCTCGGTCGCGACCACCGCGATCTTGACACTGCCTTGCTCCATTCCGGCCTTCGCCTCGAGGCGGTCGAGCTCCTGTCCGATCCGCTCGATATCGGCGGCGCCATTGGCCTTCGGGATGAGCAGGCCGTCGAGTCCGGGCTTCACCACCGCGGCAAGATCGTCGAAGGTCATGCCGGTGTCGAAGGGGTTCACCCGTACGAAAAAGGACCAGTCATGCTGGCTGTTGTCGTCGAGGAGCGCGGCGACCTGCGCGCGCGCTACCTCTTTCATGCTCGGCGCGACGCTGTCCTCGAGGTCGAGGATCAGGACGTCGGCGCCGATGCCGCTGGCCTTGACGAATTTCTTCTCGCTGTCGCCGGGCACGAAGAGGAGCGATCGAAACCTCACGCGGGGCTCCGCATCATCAGTGCGCCGCGCAGCGTGCGGCAGACGATCTCGTCCTTCTGGTTGAGCCCGAAATGCTCGAAGGTGACGATGCCCTGCGTCGGCCGCGACTTGCTGTCGCGCAGCTCGATCACCGTAGTGCGCGCGCGGATCGTGTCGCCGGCGAAGACGGGCTTGGGAAAGGTCGTCTCGCTCATCCCGAGATTGGCGATCGTCGTGCCGAGCGTCGTGTCCTGCACCGACAGCCCGATGACGAGCCCGAGGGTGAAGATCGAGTTCATCAGCGGCTTGCCGAACTCGGTCGTCGCCGCATAGGCATGGTCGATATGGATCGCCGCCGGATTATAGGTGAGCGAGCTGAACAATATATTGTCCATGTCGGTCACCGTGCGGCGGATCTCGTGATCGAAGACCTGGCCCACGCTGAACTGCTCGAAATAAAGTCCCGCCATCTATTCTCTCCCTAGTCGAGGCGGCCGAGGATCGAGACCGCCGCGACGCTGTTGAACGGCGCGCCGCCAAGATTGTGCGTCAGCCCGAAATCGACCTGCGGCAGCTGCCGGTCGCCGGCGCGTTCGCGAAGCTGGTTATAGACCTCATAGGCCATGCGCAGGCCCGAGGCGCCGACCGGATGGCCGAAACATTTGAGCCCGCCGTCGGTCTGGCACGGAATCGCGCCGCCGCGGTCGTATTTGCCGTCGAGAATGTCGAACACCGCGCGGCCCGAATCCGAGAGGCCAAGATCTTCCATCGTTACGAGTTCGGTCACCGAGAAACAGTCATGGACCTCGGTCAGCGAAATCTCGGCGCGCGGATCGGCGATGCCGGCCTCGGCATAAGCGCGTTTGGCAGCGACCTGGGTGTTGCGCACCGAGGCGCCGTCCCATTCGCCATAACCCATCTCCCAGCCGTTGCTCGCCGAGAGCTGGATCGCTTTCACCGTGACCGGATTGTCGATACCGAGGCTTTTGGCGATTTCGGGGGTCGTCACGATCGCGCACGCCGCACCGTCGGAGACGCCGCAGCAGTCGAACAGCCCGAGCGGATCGGCGATCATCGGGGCTTTCAGGATCGTCTCCATCTCGACCGCTTTTCTGAGATGGGCCTTGCCATGAAGCGCGCCATTCTGATGGCTCTTCCAGCTCACATGGCCCATCGCGCGCTTGAGATCGCCGCCGTCGAGGCCGTGTGCGGCGCTATAGGCGCCGGCGAGCTGGGCGAAGGTGCCCGGCGCCGAGCCATAAGGCATCCACAGATCGTTCGCGAGGCCCTTGGTCCGGAGCGGCAAGCCGCCATAACCCGTGTCCTTCAATTTCTCGACGCCGAGCGCGAGCCCGAAGTCGATCGCGCCCGAGGCGACGGCATAGACCGCGGCGCGCAGCGCCTCGGTGCCCGTCGCGCACATATTCTCGACACGGCTCACCGGGATCGTCTGGAGGCGGAGCGCATGGGCAAGGGGGAGGGCGCTGTTGCCGACATTGATGTCGTCGAGCGCATTGCCCATCCACGCCGCTTCGATCTGGCTCCGGTCGATACCGGCGTCGCCGATCGCTTCCTCAAAGGCCTCGATCATCAGATCGTCGGCGCCGCGGTCCCAGCGTTCGCCGAAGACCGAGCAGCCCATACCGATGATCGCGACCCTGTCCTTGATACCCGTCGCCATCGCTCAGGCCTCCATCTGCGGCCGCTGGGCGGGCGCACCTTTCCAGAAATAGGTTCGCATGCCGCGCTTCTTGTCGATCGACTTGATCCGCAGGCGCATGCCGAGCGCGTCGCCGACGGCAAAGCCGGCGCCGCTGGCGTCGGTGAGCTCCATCAGGATGCGCGCGCCATTGTCGAACTGCACGAGTCCGAACCAGAAGGGCGGGTCGGGCGTGTAGTTCAGGCGGTCGGCGGTGACCGACGCGACTTTCGCCGGCAGGTCGGCCAGCCGCACGTCCTCGAGCGTCTCGCGTCCCGTGGCGCCGGGACGCACGGGAATAGGGGTCTTGGGGAACTGGACATTGCCCTGCTCGTCGCGGCCCCCGATGAAGCCGAGCGTGTCGCGGCCATAGCGCTCGACCACAGTCGCCTGCGCCTTTTGCTCGAATTCGGAGCGGACCCCGAAATCGAGATCGACGCCGCCGCTGAGCGAGAGGAAGCGGACATAGTCGGTCAACGCCTCGCCCGCGCCGAGCGCCGCCCGGACCGAGCTCGCGCCGGGTACCTTGGCATCGACGCGAAAGATGAGCGCGTCGCAGCCGCTGCCGAAGCCCGCGAGAAGGACATGGTCGCCCGGACGCGCTGCGTCGAACGCGAGGCCGAGGGCGAACAGCGCATGCGCTGCGCCGAGATCGCCCGCCTGCTCGGCGAGGGTGGCGGCAAGGTTCGGCGCGGTGATGCCGGTCCGGCGCGCGATATCCTTCCACATGCCCGAGAGCGGCTCGTGGACAGCGGCCCATTTGATATCGCCGGCGGCGATCCCGGCTTTGGTGCAGGCATCGGTGATTGCTGGGGCGATGATCGCGCTGCTGGCGACGTCGCGCACGAAGCGCTCTTCGCTCGGATAGGCGGTTTCGTGACCGCGCGAGGCGTAGCTGTCGAGCAGGTCGTGCGCCTGCGACGCCCAGCCGACGAGCTTCGCAGCCCCATCGGCGCCGGTCCGCACCGCGCTGCCGCCGTCGCCATAAGCGAGGTGCGCGGGGCTGCCGGGCTTGGCCGGGCGCCGCTCTCCCGCCGCGATCAGGCTGTCGTCGGCGCCGAGCAGCGTGTCGAGCAGTGCCGCCACCGCGCAGCGCCGGCTTCCCGCGACGTCGAGCGTGCGCGTTGTGCGCGGCAGGGCCAGCGCGTCGACGAGCAGGCTCGCATGCGCACGATCGATGAAGGGCGCCGAGGTCGACGCGAAGCAGATGCGCGCGGGCGGCGACTCGGTGAGCGCCCGACTCGCCTCGGCGGCGAGAGTGAAAGCGTCCTCGTCCCAGCCCGCGACGGCGCGATAGCCTGCCTGGCGGCCACCCAGTCCAAAATGTTTCAGCGATTTGGCAGCCTGCGCCCGGTCCAGGCGCAAGAGCGGCAGATAGCCGCCGACAGCCACAATCGACCCCGGTTGATGGGTCACCTTTTGCTACCTCCCGCCATTCGTTCAGTTGTTTCCTGCAACCATCCTTGACAGCAAATTTTGAAGTTGTAAACTGGCTTACGAAATTAGGGCGGCGCCAAGTCGCTTGCTGGAAACGCAATGGGGAAGAGGCTCATCATGGATATATTCCGCTCCGACGTGCTCGCGGGCAAATCGATTCTCGTGACCGGCGGCGGGTCGGGGCTGGGCCTTGAAATTTCGAAGGCGCTCGCCGCCAAGGGCGCGACCGTCCACATCTGCGGCCGCCGGGCCAATGTTCTCGAAGAAGCCGCCGCCGAGATCGCCAAAGGTGCCCCCGGAAAGGTACATTGGCATACTTGTGATATCCGCGACGCCGATCAGGTCGACGCGATGGTTGCCGCAATGTGGGAGGTCGGACCTGTTACCAGCCTCGTCAACAATGCCGCCGCCAACTTCATCGCCCCGACCAAGGGACTGAGCCCGCGCGGCTTTCGCGCCATCACCTCGACGGTGATGGACGGCAGCTTCCATGTGACGCTCGCGCTCGGCAAGCGCTGGATCGACGAGGGCATCAAGGGATCGGTCGTCAGCAACCTCGTGACCTGGGTGTGGACGGGCTCGGCGTTCGTCGTTCCCTCGGCCATGGCGAAGACCGCGCTCCACGCGATGACCATGTCGCTGGCAGTGGAATGGGGCCCCTATGGCATCCGGCTCAACGCGACCGCGCCCGGACCCTTCCCGACCGAGAGCGCATGGGAAAAGCTCAACCCGATCCCCGACGCCAAATCCTCGGCAACGAGCGAGGAGACGGTGCCGCTGCGGCGCTACGGCGCGATGCCCGAGCTTCAGAACCTCATCACCTTCCTGCTCTCGGACGGCTGCGATTATCTGACCGGCCAGACGATCGCCATCGACGGCGGCCAGCATCTCGCGGGGCCGGCAACTTTTGCCGACCTGACCGGCCTGACCGACGCGCAGTGGCAGGCGGCTCGCGAGGCCATCGAGCAGTCGACGCAGCGCGACAAGGCCAATCGGGCAGGCTGACAGACAAAGTAAAAAGGGGCCTTGTGCGATGATCGAACGGAATATCTTCAGCCAAGAGCATGAAATGTGGCGCGAGTCCGTCCGCAAATTTGTGGAGAAGGAAATCGTTCCCTTTCACGACCAGTGGGAAAAGGACGGAATCGTCCCGCGCGAGCTGTGGCTGAAGGCCGGCGAGGCGGGCATGCTCTGCTGCACCGTGCCCGAGGAATATGGCGGGCTCGGCCTCGACTATCTGTTCGACGCGGTGGTCTATGAGGAATTGTGGCGCGTTGGAGCGAGCGGGCCCGGCTTCCTGATCCACACCGATCTCGTCGCGACCTACATCCTCTCCTTCGGGTCCGAGGAGCAGAAGCGCCACTGGCTGCCCAAGATGGTCCGGGGCGAGGCGATCGGCTCGCTCGGCATGACCGAACCGCACGCGGGCAGCGACCTCAAGGCCGTGCGCACCCAGGCGGTGCGCGATGGCGACGAGTTCGTGATCAACGGCCAGAAGGTCTTCATCTCGAACGGTCAGCTTTGCGACGTCATCGTGCTCGCGACCAAGACCGACAGCCAGGCCGGCGCGCATGGCGTGACCTTGTTCCTGGTCGATGCGGCGACCCCCGGGTTCAACCGCGGCCAGAATCTCGAAAAGCTCGGGATGAAGGCGCAGGACACCTCCGAGCTCTTCTTCGACAATATGCGTATCCCCGAGGGCGCGATGCTCGGCGGCGAGGGGCAGGGCTTCAAGCTCATGATGACCAAGCTGCCGCAGGAACGGCTCGCCCAGGCGATCCGCTCGGCGACGGTCACCGAGGTGATGCTCGAATGGACGGTCGACTACACCGCCGAGCGTCAGGCGTTCGGCCAATCGATCGGCGATTTCCAGAACACCCAGTTCGTGCTTGCCGATTTGAAGGCGCGCCTCGGTGATGGCGCGCGTCTTACCGACAAGTGCATCGAGCTGTTCATGAAGGGCGAGCTCGATCCGGTCGATGCCGCGATGGCGAAGATGGTCACCTCCGAGCTGCACTGCGAGGCGGCCGACAAGTGCCTCCAGCTCTTCGGCGGCTGGGGCTATATGTGGGAATATCCGATCTGCCGGGCCTATGCCGATGCGCGCATCGTCAAGATTGCGGGCGGCTCGATCGAGATCATGAAGACGATCATCGCCCGCGAAATGTTCAAGGGCAAGCTCCAGAAGAGCCGGGGCTGACCGGGTCATGGCACGCGGTCCGAAAGATTCCGAAACAGTTCCTTTTGAAAATCTATCAATCGGGGCTAGCGGTGATGGTGCAAACCAACACCAAGGATCTGCTGTGACCAAAGACCTCAATACCGGACTTCGCTTCGGCTTTCTCATTCACGACGTGTCGCGCCTGCGCCGTGTCGTGGTGGATCGTGCGCTCAAGCCGCTCGGCATCACTCGCTCGCAATGGTGGGTGCTCGCCTTTCTGTCGCGCCGCGACGGCATGACCCAGACCGCGCTCGCGGCGGACCTCGACCTGACCAAGGTTGCGATCGGCGGCCTGCTCGATCGCATGGAGGCGGCGGGCTTCGTCGAGCGCCGTGCCGATGCGAGCGATGGCCGCGCACGCCGCGTCTATCTGACGCGCGCGGGCAGCAAGATGGTGATCACCATCCGCGAGAATGTGGAGCAGATCGAGCTCCAGATCCTCGAAAATGTGTCGGAGGAGTCGCTGAACCAGGCGGCCGCGACGCTGCTGACTATCAAGGAGACGCTCCTCGAACTCGCCGGAAGCGAAGGCGACGCGATCGGCTCCGATCCCGAATTCATGACTTAGCTACAGGAGAGATATGGTGTTGGGTTTGCAGGGTAAGGTAGCGATCGTCACAGGCGGCGGTCAGGGAATCGGCAGGGCGCTCACGCTCCGCCTCGCGGCCGAGGGCTGCAAGGTCGCAATCTTCGATCTCAAGCCCGAAGCGGGCGAAGAGACCGCCGGCATCGCTGGCGCCGATGCCACGATCAAGACCTATGCGCTCGATGTGAGCGACCAGGATGCGGTCAACGCCAAGGTCGAAGCGGTCGAAAATGATCTCGGCCCGATCTGGGCGCTGGTCAACAACGCCGGCTGGGACAAGCCGTCGCCGTTCCTCGCCACCGACAAATCGCTGTGGGACAAGATCATCGCGATCAACCTCTATGGTCCTTTGTTCACGCACGCCGCGGTCGCGCCGCGCATGGTCGCGCGCGGCGGCGGACGGATCATCAATATCGCCTCCGACGCCGCCCGTGTCGGCACGAGCAACGAGGCGGTCTATTCGGCCTGCAAAGGCGGGCTGATCAGCTTCACCAAGTCGATCGCGCGCGAACTCGCCTCGAAGGGCGTGCTCCTCAACATTGTCTGCCCCGGCCCCACCAACACGCCGATGATGGCGAGCGTGCTCGGCGAGGGCGAACAGGCGGTCAAGTGGAAGGACGCAATGGTTCGCGGCATTCCGCTGAAGCGCATGGGCGAGCCCGAAGATTATGCGGGTATCGTCGCCTTTCTCGCCTCGGACGATGCGAGCTTCATCACCGGCCAGACCTTCTCGGTCGCCGGCGGCATGAACATGATCTGACGTCATGTCCAACGGCGAACGTCCACCGATCGCCGGCGATTGGGAGCGGACCTTTGTCACCAATACGGGTCCCTGGACCATTGGTGAAATCTTCATGGACCGGGACGCTTCCCGTTATTGCCTGCAGATCAAGCCCGAGCATTGCAATGCGACGGGACCGATGCACGGCGGCGCGATGGCGACCTTCCTCGACGGGCATGGCGCAGTCGTCATCCCGCTCAACGAGGACGGCAGCAATCACACGCCGACCGTCTCGCTGCATGTCGATTTTCTCGCGCCGCCCCTGCCGGGCGACTGGCTCGTCGCCGACGTCGAGCTGGTGAAGACGACGCGCACGATGATCTTCACCCAGGCGATTGCCCGGGTCGGCGAGCGCGTGATGGCGCGCTCGCATGCCATTTACCGAAACAATTTGTGAAAGGATTCCGTCATGAGCAGCACCCCTGAATTCGAGGATATTCTCTACGAGATCCGCGGCCGCGCCGCGTGGATCATCATCAACCGTCCCAAGCTCTACAACGCCTTCCGCGCGCAGACGATCGAAGAGATGATTGCCGCGTTCAAGCTCGCAGCCGATGACAAGGGCGTGTCCTCGGTCGTTCTGACCGGCGCCGGCGAAAAGGCCTTCTGCACCGGCGGCGACCAGAGCGCGAAGGACGGCCAATATGACGGCCGCGGCATCGTCGGCCTGCCGATCGACGAACTTCAGTCGATCATCCGCGATATTCCGAAGCCCGTGATCGCGCGCATCAACGGCTTTGCGATCGGCGGCGGCAATGTGTTCGCGACGCTTTGCGACCTCTCAATCATGGCCGACACCGCGAAGCTCGGCCAGGTCGGCCCGAAGGTGGGTTCGGTCGACGCGGGTTGGGGCACGGCCTTCCTCGCGCGCCATGTCGGCGACAAGAAGGCCCGCGAGATCTGGTATCTGAACCTCCAGTATAGCGGGCAGGAAGCGCTCGAAATGGGCCTCGTCAACAAGGTGGTCCCGGCCGACGAACTCGACGCGGCGGTTAACGAATGGACCGACATCATCGCCCAGCGTTCGCCGACCGCGCTCGCGCTCGCCAAGCGCAGCTTCAACGCCGACAGCGATAATATCCGCGGCATCTCGATGCTCGCGCTGAACTCGGTCAAGCTGTTCTACGACACCGAGGAATCGAAGGAGGGCATGCGCGCCTTCCAGGAAAAGCGGACGCCCGACTTCCACAAATATGTGAAATAGGGCGGACGAGCGACCGTCATGGCTCCCGTTCCCTTCGATCCCGCCGATATCGCCGCGCTGTTGCCGGCCGGCGGGCGCGTTCTGGTGACGGGAGCCTCGGGCGAGTCGGTGCTCCTCGCCGAGGCCGTGATGGAAGCGGGCGAGGCGATCGGCGCGATGATTTTCACCGGCATCTTCGTGCCGGGGCTCAACCGGCATAGCTATCTTGCGAGCGCCGGCACACGCGTCGAGACCTTCTTCGTGACCCCGCCGCTCAAAAAGGATCTGGGCGGGCGCGTAGAGCAGCTGCCGCTTTGCTACAGCGACATCCGCCGCCGGCTGCGCACGATCCAGATCGACGCGCTGATCTGCATGGTGACGCCCCCCGACGACGAGGGCCTCTGCAGCTTCGGACCCGCGGTCGATTTCGCGGCCGAGCTCTGGCCGCATATCCCCGTGCGGATCGCGCACATCAATCCCGCGATGCCGCGCACCCGCGGTGACGCCGGCATCCCCTTCGCCGAGCTCACGGCCTATGTCGAGGCCGCGGCCGGTTTCGACGGCGAGCGCGATGCGGCTGCCGATCCCGTAGCAGAAGCGATAGCGGGGCATGTCGCGCCGTGGATAAGCGATGGTGCGACGCTCCAGACCGGCGTCGGCAAGGTCCCGGGCGCCATATTGCGCGCGCTCACCGGCCGGCGGAACCTGCGAATTCACAGCGGGCTCGTCGGCGACGAGGTCGTCGATCTTCTAGAGGCCGGCGCGCTGGCGTCCGGTCAGGCGGTCACCGCCGGGGTCGCGATCGGCTCGCGCGATCTTTACCGCGCGATCGAGGGGCCGCAATTCGCCTTTCTTCCGGCCGCGGTCACGCACGACCGGGCGATCATCGCGGGCATCCCCAATTTCGTGGCGATCAATTCGGCGCTCGAGGTCGATCTTCTCGGCCAGGTCTTCTCCGAATTCGGGCCGCGCGGCCTGATCTCGGGCCCAGGCGGGGCGCCCGACTTCGCGGCCGGCGTGCGCCAGGGCGGGGGCCTTCGGGTCATCGCCTTGCCGGCGACCGCCGACGGCGGTGCGATCAGCCGCATCGCGCTCCCGGGCGTATCGGCTGGGCCGGTCACGCTGGGGCGCATGGACAGCGACCTTATTGCCACCGAGTTCGGCGCCGCCGACATCCGGGACCTTTCCTACGACGAGCGCGCCGAAGCGCTCGTCGCCATCGCCGCGCCCCAGCACCGCGAGGCGTTGACCGCCGGATGGCGGGCATACGCGGCGAAACTTTGAAGAGGATCAAGACATGAGCAAGGTCATTATCAGCTGCGCGATCACCGGGTCGATCCACACCCCCTCGATGTCGCCGCATTTGCCGGTCACGGCCGAAGAGATTGCAACAAGCGCGCTCGCCGCCGCCGAAGCCGGCGCCGCGATCGTCCATCTCCATGCGCGCAACCCCGAAGACGGGCGCCCAGACCAGAGCCCCGAAGCCTTCGAGCCCTTCCTGCGCGTCATCAAGCAGTCGTCGGATGTCGTGGTGAACCTCACCACCGGCGGCTCGCCCTATATGCCGGTCGAGGAGCGCGTGCAGCCCGCCGCGGTCTGGAAGCCCGAGGTCGCGAGCCTCAACATGGGCTCGATGAACTTCGGTCTCTTCCCGATGCTGAAGCGCTACAAGGAGTTCAAGCACGCGTGGGAGCCCGCCATGCTCGAGGGCAGCCACGATCTCGTCTTTCGCAACAGCTTCAAGGACATCCGCTACGCGCTCGAGACGCTGAACGCGACCGGCGCGCGCTACGAGTTCGAATGCTACGACACGAGCCACCTTCACAACCTCCACTATTTCTGGACCGAGGGGCTCGTCCAGGCACCGCTCTTCATCCAGACCTGCTTCGGTCTGCTCGGGGGTATCGGACCGCATCCCGAGGAAGTGCTGCATATGAAGCGCACCGCCGACCGTCTGTTCGGCGACAATTATCGCTGGTCTGTGCTTGGTGCCGGCGCATCGCAGATGAAGATCGCGGCGCAGGCCGCCGCACTCGGTGGCCATGTCCGCGTCGGGCTCGAGGATAATCTCTGGCTCGACAAGGGTGTCCTGGCCCCGAGTAATGCCGCGCAGGTGAAGCGCGTGCGCCAGATCATCGAGGGCCTCGGGCTCGAGGTCGCCACGCCCGACGACGCCCGCGAGATTCTCTCGCTCAAGGGCGGCGACAAGGTCGGCTTCTGACGATGCGCACCCTCGCCGACGTTCCCGCAGCCTTTCCGCCCGATCGCCTCGCGATCGTGCACGGCGCGGCGCGTTGGACGTGGGGCAATCTCGACCGGCGCGCGGCGCAATGGTGCGGCTGGCTCGTCGAGCGCGGGGTCGGTGCCGACGATCTCGTCGCCTTCGCGCTTCCGAACGGGCCCGACTTTATCGCGCTGGCGTTCGGTATTTACCGCGCGGGCGCGACGCCTGCGCCCATCTCGTGGAAAATCACCGAGAGCGAACGCGCAGCGGTGATCGCGGTGATGCGGCCGGCACTCGTGGTCGGCCCCGGCGACGCGCCGGGCTGGGAGGCCGCGGGGCGCGAGGCGACGGGCCATGTCGCCGCCTCCTGGAAGGCCTGCACCAGCGGCGGCAGCACCGGGGTGCCAAAAGTGATCGTCGACGGCCGGTCCGCCGGCTTTCCGGAGGGCACCGACTTCATCGGCATTCCGGCCGACAGCTGCGTGCTGGTGCCGGGCCCCCTCTACCACAACGCGCCCTTCAGCGCCGCGATTTTCGCCTTATGGAAAGGCTCGACGATCGTCACGATGGAGAAGTTCGACGCGCGCGCTGCGCTCGGGCTGATCGACGACGAGGGCGCCACATGGTCGCTCATGGTCCCGACAATGATGCATCGGATCATGGCGCTCACACCTGCGGCGCGCGCCTGCCACGACCTCTCGCGCTGGACGATGGTTGTCCACACCGCCGCTCCGATGGCGCCCTGGCTCAAGCAGGCCTGGATCGACTGGTGCGGGCGCGACCATATCTGGGAAGTCTATGGCGCGACCGAAGGGCTGGTCCGCTGCTGGATCGGCGGGCGCGAATGGCTCGAGCGGCCGGGATCGGTCGGGCGACCGATCGGCGGTGGTCGCCTGCGTATCCTCGACGAAAATGGCGAGGAGTGCGAGGCAGGCGAGGAGGGCGAGGTCTATGCGATGCCCCCCGGCGGCCCGGGCTCGACCTATCGCTATATCGGTGCCGAACGGCGGGCGACCGCGGACGGCTGGGAATCGGTGGGCGATATCGGCCGGCTCGACGCCGACGGCTATCTCTATCTCGCCGACCGGCGAACCGACCTGATCATTTCGGGCGGGGTCAACATCTGGCCCGCCGAAGTCGAGGCGGCGATCCTGCGCCACCCCGCCGTACGCTCTTGCGCCGTGCTCGGCGTGGCACACCCCGATCTCGGGCAGAGCGTGCACGCACAGGTCGAGGCCGATGCAGGCGCGCTAAGCCTCCCGGAACTTACGCATTTTCTCAATCCTTGGCTGGCGCGCGAAAAGCATCCGCGCAGCCTCGAAACCCAGACGCACCCTGTGCGCGACGATGCCGGCAAGGTCCGCAAGGCCGGGCTGGCAGCCGCGTCCTGAACGAAGGAATGGATATGACGACCCCGCCGCCCGCCATGGAGCAGTTCCGCCTCGAGTTTCAGGACAATAGCCTCGTCCATCTTGTCTTCGACGCGCCCGGGCGGACGATGAACGTTTTCTCCAATGCCGCGATCCACGAACTCAAGGCGTTTGCGGCCTGGCTGGGTACGAGCGATGTCGTCGGCGTTCTCATCCGCTCGGGCAAGGACAATGCCTTTTGCGCCGGGGCCGATCTCACCGAGCTTGGCGTCGCTTATGACATGATCGTCGCGGCGCCCGCGCGCGATCGCTTCAACATTGCCTTCGATCATTTCTTTCCGCTGAGCGCTGCCCTGCGTGCGCTCGAGACCGCGGGGAAGCCGGTTGCCTCGGCGATTGCCGGCCTCGCGCTTGGCGGCGGCTGCGAGCTCACGCTGGCGACCCATTACCGCGTCCTTGCCGACAGCCCGAAGGCTGCACTCGGCCTGCCTGAATCGCTTGTCGGCCTGCTTCCGGGCGCCGGCGGCACACAGCGCCTTCCGCGCCTTGTCGGCGTCGAGGCCGCGCTTCCGATCCTGCTCGAGGGCGCCCGCCTTTCCGGCCATGCGGCGCTCGCCGCCGGCCTTGTCCATGCGGTCGTGCCCGCGGGCCAAGAAGTCGCCGCCGCCGAGGCCTGGCTGTTGTCGGCGCCGGTCGCCGCCCAGCCCTGGGACCAGGACGATTGGCTCGATCCGGGTCCGGCATCGGTGTCGACGCGGATCGATCCGGTGCGCGCGAAGATGATGACCGAGACGGGCGGCTTCTATCCGGCGCCGATCGCGATCCTCGACTGTATCGAGTTCGGCTTGCCGCAAGCGTTCGATGGCGCAATTCGCAGCGAGATGGCGATTTTCGCACATCTCATCCAGCGACCCGAGCCGCGCAACATGATCCAGACGCTGTTCCTCGGCAAAACCGATTATGACCGGCACGTCCGCAAGGAGAGTTTGCCGGCGTTCGTCGGCGATGTGGTCGCGGCGCTACGCCCGCTCGCGGGTGGATGGAGCGACGAGGCGGTGCGCGCCGAGGCCGGCGAGGCCGTCGGCCGCTGGGCGGAGAGCCTCGGCGCCGAGGAGCAAAGGCTGGCCGACTATGCGGTGGTCGCCGAGCTTGGCTATCCCTCCTATCTCGGCGGTCCGTTCGCATCACGGCGCGCGGCGTCGACATGACCCGACGCGGCGTCGAAGTGAATATAGCGCATCAGGCGCTTGATACGGAGCAAGCCGAAGAAGTCGATCATGTGCCGGATACCGGCGTGGAATAGCGCGGCGGCATCGGCGTCGCTCATCCGCCCTTCGGTGGCGTCGATGAAGCGCTGCGATTCCTCGCGCGCCACCATGTCGGCGGGCGCCGCATAGAAATCGACGACGCCCGGCGGGAAGCCATTTTCCTCGGTGTAGCCTTCGGCGCGCATCAACTGCCAGATCGTCACGATGCGGCTGTCCATGATGCTGAGCGCGGGACCTTTCGGAGTTTTGAGGATCTCGACGATCCCTAGCCCCTCGAAGACCTCGGCGTCCTTCGCCGCATTCGGCCACTGCTTTGCGAGCGTTTCCAGCAGAACCTCGCCATCGAACCCGACGCGCGCGGCGACGAGCGCTTCGAGATTCTGGAAGGCGGCGGCATCGACCCGGCCCTCGCCATTGCGCCCGCCCAGAGCTTCCTTGATCTGGGGGAGGGTGAGGCCGTCGTCGCGTTGCAGCTTGCGCACCGCGAGGATGGCCTGGACGTGCGACTCGCCATAGTCGGCAACATTGGGCGCCGGCCGGTCAGGCTCGGGCAAAAGCCCATGCCGGAAAAAAACCCTGATGGTCTCGCGGTGAACGCCGGTCCGTTTCTCGAGGTCGCGCATCTTCATGCGCACTCGATAGGCCGCGATCCGCCTTCCCCGCAATGAATTTCGGCATGAATGATAAGGTGCTTTACCTTTATGCGTATGTATGATACGTAATATGAAATCGCCTTGGGAGAGGACGAATGGATTATTTGCGTTATTATGTTCCCGTGATCGTGCAACTCGCTGCTTATGCTGGCTTTGCGTTGGGCGGTAACTGGGTTTTCATCGGCATTGCATCGCTTCCGTTGCTCGGCCTGATCGATTCGGTGCTGGCCAACGACATGCGGCCGCGCGCGATGAAGCGGGGCCTGCTGGCCGACTTGCCGATCTGGTTTTCGACCCTGCTCGCGGTGGGGCTCTATTTCATGGCGGCCTTCTGGGTCGCCTCTGCCGAGGCCATCACCCCCTGGCAATATGCGGGCGCGATCCTCTCGCTCGCCTGGATGAGCGTCGTACCGCTCGTCCCCGCCTCGCACGAACTCTATCACCAGCGCGGCAAGCTGCGTCGCTTCATCGGCACCTATTCGCAGGTCTGCTATCTCGATTGCACGCGCGAGATCGCGCATGTCACCGGGCATCATCTCGACGTTGCCACCGAGCATGACGGCGATACCGCGCGCCGCGGCGTCTCGCTCTACGGCTTCACGGGCAAGGCCGTTATCCAGAGCACGCGCGACGCATGGCGGATGGAAAGCGACAGCCTCGAGAAGCAGGGTTATGGTCGCTGGTCGATCCGCCACCGCATCTGGAAGGCGCTTATCGCGCAGCTCGTCATGCAGAGCCTCGTCTATCTGATCGGCGGCTGGACCGCTGTCGCGGTGGTGCTTGCCGGGATGGTCGGCGCGCGCTTCTGGGTCGAGAGCTTCAACTATTTCCAGCATTACGGGCTGGTCCGCGTCAATGGCGGGGCGATCTCGCGCCGTCATGTCTGGAACCATCTCAAGCCCCTGTCGCGGGTGATGGGCTTCGAGATCACCAATCATGCCGACCACCACACCGACAGTTTCGCGGCCTTCCACGAACTGCGTCCCGACCGGCAGTGGATCCCGATGCCGAGCGTTTTCGTCTGCTTCTTCTCGGCACTTATTCCGCCGCTGTGGCACAATGTCGTGATTAAGCCGGCGCTGAAGCGCTGGGACAATGAGCTCGCGACGCCCGAGGAACGCGAACTCGCACGAGCGCAGAACCTCGCTGCGGGCTGGCCCGACTGGTTCGACGAAAAGCCGGCCGGCGCGTGGGCCGCCAGCTGATGCCGGTTCGCCATTTGCTCTACATCCTGATCGCGGTCGCCTCGGCGGCCGCGGCCTGGGGGCACGGTATCGCGTGGATGCGGGGCGGCGGCAACCTGCTGCTGCTCCCGACATTCTTCCTCGATGCGTACCACAGCGGTAGCGCCGCGGCCTTCCTGACCATCGACATATTGGCGGCCTGGATCGTCTTCATGATCTGGGTCGTTCCCGACGCGGTCCGCATCGGTCTCGGCGCGCGCGCAGGCTGGCTCTATCTGGCCCTGTCGTTCATCGGGACCTGCTTCGCCTTCCCGCTCTATCTGGTCGCGCGCGAGCGGCATCTGGCGAAAACGGGCGCTGCCGGCTGAGCGCCTGGCGCAATGAGGGCGCCGCACCGCGGCGCCCTTTCTCGTCACCCCATCACATAGATCGACTTTGTGCGCTGGTAGCCCGCGAGGCTCTCGGGCCCGAACTCGCTGCCCATGCCGCTCGCCTTGATCCCGCCGAATGGCGAGCCGAGCGAGGGCATATAGCCATTCACCCCGACCGTGCCGCTCTCGACCTTTCTTGCCACCGCGATGCCGCGCGCCTGATCCTGGCTCCACACCGAGCCGCCGAGGCCGAATTGCGAGGCGTTGGCGATGCGAACCGCGTCGGCTTCGTCGGCGTAGCGGATGATCGAAAGCACAGGTCCGAATATCTCCTCCTGCGCGATGACCGCATTCTCGTCGACATCAGCAAACACCGTCGGCTCGACGAACCAGCCGCTGTTGTGGCCTTTTGGACGCCCGCCGCCGGCGACGAGCCGGGCTTCGTCCCGTCCCTTGGCGATATAGGATTCGACCCGGTCGCGGTGCGTCGCCGAGGCCATCGGCCCGACATGCGTCGCGGGATCGAGTGCGTCGCCCACCGTGAAGGATGACACCGTCTCGGCGACCGCGCCGACGATCTCGTCGTAGCGCGCGGCGGGAACGAGAAGGCGCGTTCCATTGTAACAGGCCTGTCCGTTATTGAGCATGCATACCATCGGAATGGCCGGCAGGAAGGAGGCCAGATCGACATCCTCGAGAAGCAGCGCCGCCGACTTGCCGCCGAGCTCGAGCGTGACGGGGCGGAGCAATTGCCCGCATTGCGCAGCGATCGCGCGGCCCGCGCCGGTCGATCCTGTGAAGGCGACCTTGTCGACCCCGGGATGCGAGACGAGATAGGCACCGACCTCGCGATCGGCCGCGACGATATTGATGACGCCGGCGGGTACGCCCGCCGAGAGCGCGGCCTCGGCGACGAGATAAGAATCGAGAACCGTGCCCGGCGACGGCTTGATCACCAGCGTGCAGCCGGTGAGCATCGCAGGCGCGATCTTGCTGAAGGCGAGGGTGACGGGGAAGTTCCACGGCACCACCGCCGCGACCACGCCGATCGGCGAACGGTCGACGAGCGTTTCCTGGCCCATTTGCGATGGACGGGTCTCGCTCGTGTGGATCCCTGTGGCGAGGCTGGCGTAATATTGCAGCACCCCGGCCGGGAACTGCGCCTCGAGCAGGTTGGCCAGCGTGACCGGCATGCCGTTCTGGAGGCTGACCGCCTCGGCGATCGCGCTGCCGCGCTCGACGAGCGCGGCCATGAAGCGAAGCATGATCTCCGCGCGCTCAGCCGGCGACAGCCTCGGCCAGGGCGAATGATCGAACGCCTGTCTCGCCGCGGCAACGGCGGCGTCGATATCGGCCTCGCTCCCCTCGGGCACCGTCGCAACATGCTCGCCGGTCGATGCATTGTGAATCTTGAAGGTCCGCTCGGACGCGGGGCGCACCCATTCATTGCCGATGAAGAAGCTGCTGCGGTCTAGGCTCATCTCATTCTCCCGTAAGTCATGCGCCAGTGCTGGCGTCGGTAAATTTGTCGTAGTGGATGTCCGCCAGCGAAATGCCGGCCTCGGTGAGGGCGTGGATGCCCGCGTCGATCATCGGCGGCGGACCGCACATATAGCCATGGGCGCCGGGTCCCAGCCGCTCGAGCGCCTGTGCGACATAGGCCGTGACAAAGCCGTGACGATATTGCGGATTTTCCTCTTCCGAAAGGACCGGCCAGAAATCGAAACTCGCCGTCCAGGCGCTTCGAATCGCGGCAATAGCCTCTGCCGCATAGAGGTCGCGCGCACCGCGCCCGCCGAAGAGGAGAACGCAGTCGCGCCGGACGCGCCGGTTCGCCGCATCCTGCAGCAAGCTCAGAAGCGGGGCGAGCCCTGAGCCGCCTGCGATGCAGATGATCGGTCCCTTGCCATCCCGCAGCCAGAAATTGCCGTGCGGTCCGTCCAGCTCGAGACTCTCGGACGGCAGCGATCCGCCGAACAGACGATCGGTGAACTGTCCGCCCGGAACATGGCGAATGAAGAAATGCGGTTCGGTCGTCCCGCCGGCATCGGGCGCATCGGCGAAACTGTAAGAGCGATGCACGCTGCCGTCGCCCCAGTGCACATTCGCATATTGCCCGGCACGATAGTTTATCGGTTTATCAACTCTGATCGAAACGCGCTGGATGTCATGCGTGAGTTCGCTTGCCCCGACAAAGGTAGCGGGCTGCCGTACGGCTTGCTCATCGGCACTGCTTCCGATCTCGACATCAAGGACGAGATCGGACTTGGGGAGGGCCTGGCAGGCAAGGATATAGCCGGCCTCAAGTTCCTCGCGGCTCAGCGTATAACCAAATGGTGTAATTGCTTCCACTTTGCCCGAAATCAGCCGCGTTCGGCAGGACCCGCAGGTGCCCACCGTACAGTCATGCGGGTAGGCGATTCCCTCGGCGAGCGCACGTTCGAGAATCGTGGTACCCGGAGAGACAAGGAACTGGTCACCCGACGACTCGATTTGCACCGAGCGATCGGGCGCTTTCCCAAAAAGCTTGGATAACAGCGACATTCGGCATCTCTCTCAAAATTCGTAAAGTGGTTGACATGTTTGTGGCACAGATTATTTTGCGTATCAAGGTCACGCAATAAATTGCGGACAAGATCGCACCGGATCTCCCCGTCCGAGTGCCAAGGGAGAGCGATAATGAAGAACCTTATGTCCGCGAGCGTGCTCGCCGTTGCAATTTCCAGCCTGTCGTCGCCCGCCTTTGCGCAGGAAGCGCCGGCGGACGACACCGCGGCTCCGCAGGAGCAGGTCGGTCTCAGCGATATCATCGTCACAGCGACCAAGCGGTCCGAAAATCTGCAGGATGTCCCGGTCGCGGTCTCCGCGATTTCCTCCGAGACCCTCCAGAGCAAGGGGGTGTTCGAAACCAGCGATCTCAACAACACGATGCCGAACTTCCAGGTGTCGTCACCTTACGGCCAGCAGCAGCCCAACTTCTCGGTACGCGGCGTCGGCGTCGGCACCGAGTTCAACGCCAATGCCGCGTCGCCGATCGGCGTCTATGTCGACGAAGTCTATCAGGCCTTCCGGTCGAGCCACGGCCAGCAGCTTTACGATCTCAACCAGATCGAAGTTGTCCGCGGTCCGCAGGGCACGCTTTACGGGCGCAATACCACCGGCGGCGCGATCAACTTCATCACGCGCAGCCCCGAACTCGACGGCCAGAACGGCTATGCGACCGTCGGCTACGGCAATTTCAACCGCATCAACCTCGAAGGCGCGATCGAAGTCACGCCGGTCGATGATGTCTTCGGAATCCGTCTGGCCGGCACCTATGTCGACTCCGACCCCTATATCAAGAATCGCCTCCCGGCCGGACCGAGCACCGCCGCTGGCGGCGGCGCGTCGGGGCTGAATTTCAACACCGGGCGCAGTCCCGGCGGTGCCAAAAGCTATGGCGCACGTCTTACGATGCGGTTCAAACCGAGCGACGCGATCGATCTGAAGCTGAAGGTCTATGCGGCCGAAGCCGAAGGTGGCGCCGAAGCGCCGCTGCCCACGGGCTCGTCGAAGACCAGCGACATCATCGATTACACCAATCCCAACTTCCTGCTCGGCGGCCTGTTCAGCGCGCTCGCGCCGGCAGGCCTCGTTCCGGCCAACTACAGCCAGTCGGGCCGCGGTCTTGGCCTTAACGAGATCGAACAGGACACGATCGGCGTCGCAACGACGCGGGCGCGGGGTGTTGTCTTCGACGCGCGTTTCGAGCTCAGCGACCGCCTCAAGCTCATCTCGGTGTCGGGATATGATGACGGCCTCTATGCCCAGTCACAGACCGATTGCGACGCGACGCCGCTCCGGCTCTGCGCGATCGTCTACCGGTCTGAGTTCAGCGCCTTCAACCAGGATGTGCGCTTCGACTATGACGGGGGCCCGTTCAAGGCGATCGTCGGCGCCTTCTACGGCAAGGACCGGGTCGAGGCCGACAACCGGCCCGACTTCTTCAACTTCCTGAGCGATGTGACGGCGGCGGTCGGGCTTCCCCCGACCTATTTCAATCCGGGCGGCGCTTTCAACGGGGCAGGGCTCTCGGCGGGATCGCTGCCGACCGGCATTCGCGCGACGCAGCATTTCGTTCAGAAGCGCACCTCCTATGCCGCTTATGGCGAAGCGAGCTACGAGTTGACGCCGACGCTCAAGGTGACCGCGGGGCTCCGCTACACGAAGGACAAGAACAAGTTCAGCGAGGGCCTGACGACCTATTATGACGATACGGGAGCCGCGCGCCTGATCACCGTGTCGAACTTCATGCAGGGCGGCGCTTTCTCACCTTATTTCCTGCAGGATGTTCGCGACGAGGCCGGCAATGTCGTTATCCCGTCGTTCCAGGGTCTGGGCATTCCGGTTCCCGGCGGCCTTACGAATTCGGGCTCGGCGGGACGTGTGACCGGGCGCGCGATCGTCGACTGGAAGCCGGCCGACGACATCCTCGTCTATGGCAGCTACAGCCGTGGCTACCGTTCGGGGACCTTCAACGGTCTCGCATATGGCAGCGCCAACCAGGTCTATTTCGTGAAGCCCGAGCAAGTCGACGCCTTCGAAGTCGGCTTCAAGTCGCGCTTCCTCGACAATCGGGCCCAGCTCAACATCGCCGCCTTTTACTATAAATATAAGGGCCAGCAGGGCCAGGTGGTCGATGCCTCGGCAACTGCGAACCTGATTTCGCTCGACGGCTCGTTGAAGGGTCTCGAGGTCGAGGCCATCCTCGAACCGATCGACGGCCTGACGCTCAGCGCGTCGTTCGGCTTGCTCGACTCGAAATATAAGAGCGGTGCCTGCCCGGCGAACCCGGCGGACATTCCGGCCTTCCCGGCGCAGCTCGGAAGCTGCGTCGTGTCGTCGGCGGGTCCGGTCAGCGTTGGCGGCAATCCTTTCCCCTATGCAGCGAAGCAATCGGCCTCGTTTGCAGCGGACTGGAACCTCGTCGACGATGGCAAGAACAAGCTGACTCTCCACGGCGACGTCAATTACACCGGCCAATTCTACTTCGACAGCTTCAAGGACTATAGCCGCGCACCGCTGCAGGTCGTCTCGTCGGGCAAGTTTGGAGAAGGCGAGGGCAAATATTGGATCGCCAACGCCCGCGCGACCTACACGATGGGGAACTACTCGATCTCGGTCTGGGGAAAGAATCTGACCGACAAGGTCTATTATCCCTTCGGCATCAGCCTCGAGAACCTGTTCGGCAATGGCTATCGCGTCCGCGCGCTGCCCCGCACCTATGGTGTCGAGGCAACCGTGCGCTTCTAGGAAAAAAGGGGGCATCGCGGCTCCGGCAACCTCCCGCCGGAGCCGCGCTGCAATTCCGACCGAAACGACCATAAGAGGCAATGGAGAGTAAAGATGTTTGAAAGCAATATTTGGGCCGAGCCGGATATGGACGTCGAAACCGTTCATGATGGGCGTCATGTGTTGCCCGATGTTGCCATGGGCCGCGAATCCATCCCCTATATCGTCGTGTTGCCCGAGCATCAGATTGCCTTTTTCACCTACACCTGGGTCTCGAAGGACAGCGTCGCCGGCGCTGCGCTCGCGGTCTTCGGGCCCGGCGTCGGCGGCGATCCCATTCAGCAGCGCCTCGCCGATCGGCCGGTTCCATCCGACATGGGGTTCGACGACTGGCAGATCGAAGGGTTCGAGATGCAGCAGGATCTGCAGTTCGGTTCGGCGCATGTGCGCTGGGAGACCCCCGAGGCGACGCTCGATTTCGAATTCGAAGCCTTCCATCCGCCCTATGCCTATGCCTCCGATCCGCGCGGGTGCCCGGCCTATTGCGCCACCGACCGCATCGAACAGGCTGGCCGCGTCAAGGGCACGCTGCGCATCGGCGAACGCGTCATCGAATTCGACGCGACGGGCCATCGCGATCATAGCTGGGGCACGCGCGACTGGGTCCCCTTCCAGCAATATGAATGGTTCGTCGGGCAGGTCGGCGACGAGATTTCCGTGCATTTCTGGCGCTTCAATGCGCTCGGAAAGGAAAATGTCCGCGGCTATGTCTACAAGGACGGCAAGGCCTCGCGCGTTGCCAGCGTTGCGGTCGACGTTGCCTATGACGATCAATATTGGCAGACCGGCTACACCGCCCGGATCGTCGACGAGGCGGGTCGCGAAACGAGTGTCGAGACAGAAGTGTTCGGCACCTATACGCTGAAGCCCGTTCCCAATTGCAGCCTCAACGAGAGCGGCGGACGTTCCCTCATCGACGGCAAGGCTGGCGTCGGCTGGATGGAATGCTGCTGGCCCACCGACTATCTGGAGCACATCCGTGAACACGGCCCTTATTGAACGCCCGCTCGTGCAGAACGAGATGGAAACTGTTCACCGGAAGATCATCGACCGACGACGCAACAATCGCGGGCTGCCACCCTATCGGGCGGCGCTCACAGAGGAAATCGTCGAGATCCTCTCGGCCTTTTTCGCGAAGGAGCGTCCCGGCGCGCGCGTTTCGGGAGTCCGCCGCGTCGGGGGCGGCGCCTCGAAGGAGCAGTTCTTCTTCACACTGTCCGATGGCGGCAAGGAAGAGCAATTCCTGCTCCGTATGGATCCCCGCTCGGCGATCACCGAGACCGACCGCGAACGCGAATTCGTCCTTATCGACGCGATGCAGGGGCGAGTGCCGGTTCCGGAGCCCGTGTGGATCGACAATGATGCCGTCCATTTTCCGCAGGCCGCCGCGATTATGCGCGTCGTCTCGGGCGTCACCAAGCCGAGCGATGCCGGCGTGAAGGTGTCGGGTCTTGGAACCTGGCTCGGGCCCGAGCTGCGCGAAAAGATCAAGGACCAGTTTCTCGATTATCTCGTCGAGATCCACAGCTACGACTGGCGGGCCAATCCGCTTCCCGGTTTCGAAGTCCCCGATGCCGACGCGAAGCAGGCCGCCCGCTGGAACTTCAATTACTGGCGCGAACTCTGGGAAGTCGACGAGGGCGAGCCCCGGCCTGTCATGTCGCTCGCGACCCAGTGGATGGCGGACAACATGCCCGATACCGCCGGACTGGTGATGCTTCACGGCGACTATCGGACCGGAAATTACCTCTTTGACGAGGCCAGCGGCAAGATCACCGCCTTGCTCGATTGGGAATTGGCGCGGATCGGCGACTATCACGAGGATCTCGGATGGGTACTGATGGAGATATTCGGCAGTTTCGACAGCGACGGCACATTTCGCGCGAGCGACCTGTTCGAGCGCGAAGAGTTCATTGCCGAATATGAGCGGCGCTCGGGCAGGACGGTGAACCGCGAGACGCTCCACTATTATGACGTCGCGTCGAGCTGGAAGTGCAACATCATCGTCGCAGCCAATGGTCTCGCGGCGGCGCGCTCGCAGCACAACCACCAGGATGTGCTCCTGACCTTCCTCGGCGCCGCCGCGCCGATGTTCGCGAACGATCTCGTCCGCTTGCTGAGCAAAGGAGCCGAGGCATGACGCCGACGACCGACGAACGACTTGCTAGCGTCATCCGCTCGCTGACCGAGGTGGTGATGCCGCATCTGCCGGCCGATGCCTCTCTCGCCCAGGAGCAGGTGCAACTCGCGATCGGCCATCTCCAGATCCTCCGCCTCCAGTTTGATTCCGTCCACGGATTCGAGGCGGAGGAACTCGCCGACACCAGGGCGCTTGCCGCCGAACTCGCCGAAGCGATGACGGGAGGCACGTCGACAATTGCCGCACGCGAAAGCCTCGAGGACCTGGTCGGCGCGCCTGCCGGCGAAGTCCGAGCCGCGCTCAGCGCGGTCAATCGCGGCGTCGAGCTGCTCGTGCAGGCCGTTTCGGCCGACGGGTCGGACGACGCCCGCAAGAAATTGCCGGAGATCATCCTCCGGCACGAGAGCCAGCGCGTCGAAAAGGATCGGCGCTGGTTCCTGCCTTATGGCTTCGACACGATGGAGGCAGCGGCATGATTCGCGCTGAAGACGCAGAATTTCACTTCAAGCCGGACTCGCACTGGCAGTGGGTCGAGACGATCGCGCTGCCCTTCTGTGTCCCCGAAGAGAATATCAATGTCATCGTGTATGTCCTGGCCCGGCCGATGCTTGGCGTCTGCATGGCCGATGTGACGATCATCGACCGCCTCACCGATCTGTGGGAAGAGCAGATCTACGTCGACAACCAACAGCATATGCCATGCCCGGAGAAGCTCAGCGACTTCACGCTGCCGAACGGCCTCACCGTGCGCGCGGTCGATCCGATCAATCATTATCAGGTCGAGTATCAGGGAATCGACGATACCTGGTTCAAGCTCGATTACCGTGCGCTCCATACGGCATACGACATCAACGATCCGGCGATCGATCCGCTCGCAGCGAAGCGCAACGGCCCTGCCTGGGACAGCAGCTGGTCGGGTCATTATGAAATGACCTACCGCATCACCGGCGAACTGTGCGTGCGCGGTCGCCGCATGACGGTCGATTGCGTGGAGACCGGCGACCGGAGCTGGGGGCCGCGCCCCGAACGCGAGAATGGCGCGGTGATCTGGTGGCATGTGAGCTTCGGCGAAGCACTGACCTGCCACATGTTCGTGAAGCACGATATCGCGAACACCAATGTCTTCGGCGATCTCATCAGCGGCTACATTCTCGAGAATGGAGAGCTTTCGGGCCTTGTCGAGGCTAGCGGGCGCAACGAATATCGCCGGGTGATGCCGATCGGCGGCGAAGTCAGCGTTACCGACGCGCGCGGCAAGAGTTTCGACTTCACATTCTCGACGGTCAACGGCTGTTACTGGGCGCCCTACCCATCGAACACCTATCTGCAGGCGTCGCTCCGTGCCGCGCACAAGGGGCTCGTCGGCACCGGCGTGCAACAGCTCGGCCTCAGCCGCGCCTATCTCACGCGTCATCGCGACGCGATCCGTCAACGTTACTGATTTTCCGGAGATCATCATGAAAGCCACCGCAGCCCTCGTCCGTGCCGTCGGCCAGGATTTTTCGATCGAGGAGATCGAGGTCGCCGAGCCGCGGGGCGCGGAAGTGCTCGTCCGGATGGTCGGCGTCGGCATGTGCCACACCGATCTCGTCGCGCGCGACGGCTTTCCCGTGCCGCTGCCGATCGTGCTCGGGCATGAAGGCTCGGGCGTGATCGAGGCGGTCGGACCCGAAGTGACCGACCTGTCGCCCGGCGATCATGTGGTGCTGAGCTTCGACAGCTGCGCGGCCTGCCCGACCTGTGACGAGGGTCTGCCGGCCTATTGCCATCAGTTCCTCGGCAAGAATTTCGCCGGCGTCCGCCTCGAGGACGGAAGCTCGCCGCTCAGCCAGGCGGGCGAGGTGATCAATGGCAATTTCTTCGGCCAGTCCTCGTTCGGCACCTATGCGATTGCGCATCGCCGCAACACGGTGAAGGTAGACAAGAGCCTGCCGCTCGACATTCTCGGGCCGCTCGGATGCGGGATCATGACCGGCGCGGGCTCTGCCGTCATTTCGCTCGGCATCCGGCCGGGCCAGTCGCTGGCCATTTTCGGCGGCGGCGCGGTCGGTCTGTCGGCTTTGCTTGGTGCGGTGGCAGTGGGCGCAGGCCCGGTGATTATCGTCGAGCCCAATGCGGAGCGCAGGGCGCTCGCGCTGGAGCTCGGCGCAGCGCATGTCATCGACCCGGCGGCGACTGAAAACGTGCTCGCCGCGGTCAAGGAACTTTCGGGCGGCGGCGTCAACCATGCGCTCGATACAACGGGCATCCCGGCCGTGGTCGGCGTTGCGGTCGAGACGACGGTTGCGCACGGCACGGTCGGCCTGGTCGCCGTGCCGCCGCCCGAGGCGATGCTTCCCGCCAATATGATGTCGATGCTCGTCCGCGGCACCATCATCAAATATATCACCGAGGGCGACGCCGACCCGCAGGAGTTCATCCCGCGGATGATCGGCTGGTATAGTGAAGGGAAATTTCCCTTCGACCGTCTGATCCGCAAATTTCCCTTCGCGCAGATCAACGAGGCGGCGCATGCTTCGGAGGACGGATCGGCGATCAAGCCCGTACTGATTTTTTAGTAAACGGGTTGACGAATCTCTCCGGGTCTGCGCGAGGAGATGATATGAACGTCGTCAATTTCAGGGACTTCGGCGGCGCCTCCGCCGACCGCGATGCCCACGTCGTCGTCGGCAGGCTTTTCCGATGCGGGCAGCCCGGTCCGCTGGGCACAACGCCATTCGGCTTGCTTCGCGATCTCGACATTGCGGTGGTCGTCGATCTCCGCTTTCCGGACGAGGCCCGTCAGGCGGTCTTTCCGTGGGTCGATCCGGGGAGGCCAAGGGTTGTCGAAATGGAAGACGGAGATCGAGGCGATGCACCGCATCACGCCTTTTTCACCGCAACCCTCGACGGAACCGAAGACGTCCACCGCCTCTACCGCGACTTCTACGCGGGCCTTCCCGTCGACCCGCGTTACCGGTCGCTCGTCGGGCGGGCCCTTCGGGTCTTTGCCGGCGTCGACAAACCGGTCCTCGTGCATTGTTCGGCAGGGAAAGACCGCACGGGCTTTTTATGCGCGCTGCTCCTCCGCATCCTCGGCGCGGAAGAAAAAGCGATCATCGCCGACTACATGATCTCCAACGCGCCGAGTGCCAAGGCCGCGTTGCGACCCGAAATCGAGCGGCGCTTTGCCGCCCATGGCCGCGAACTGCCCGGCGGCGAAATTCTCGACACGATCCTGGGTGTCGATCCCTCCTATCTGGAGAGCAGCTTCGCTTCGATCGATCGGCATGCCGGGTCGCTGTCGGCTTATCTGGAAGAGATTGGCGTCGGTGCCGATGCTACCGACGCCCTGCGCGCGAGGTATCTGAGCAGGTAATGTCCTAGGCGCCTGGCTCGGCCCATTCCTCCCGATTGCCGGTCGCTACTTGTTCGGAAGGAAGACGAAGTGGCCGAGATCCGGCCGCAGGGCGCTAATCGTGGCCCCGATCGCTTCGCGCTCCTTGTCCGGAACGACGGCCGAGAGGATCAGCCAGGCATCATGCGTCATCCGGGCGACGAAGGCCCTGTCGCTCAGATCCTCCTGAACCCAGAGGTCGATCACCCCGGACGAATGGGTAAGCATTGCGAGCGCCATGTCGTGGCGCGTGAACCCGCCGCGGTTCGGGTCGTCATGCAGATATCCAAGCTCGACGACGCCCGCGAGGCGCCGTTTCCACAGTTCGAGACCGCGCGTCAGATAAGAGGGCCGCGCCGACATGTCGCGCTCGCCGAGCTGGAATTTGTAGAGCGGACGATAGAGGCTGGACCGCTCGATGAAGAACTCGGCGGCGAAAGTCATCGTCTGGATTGCATCGCGCACCGGATCGTCGAGCGAGGGCATATTGTCGCATCCGCGGATAATCTCGTCGAGCCCCCGGTTGAGGAGATCGTAAAGGAGCGAACCCTTCGAACCGAAAATGTTATAGAAGGTCGTCGGACTGACGCCGACGTGACTCGCAAGATGCTGCATCGTGAAGTCGGTGCTCGACGTCGCGCAGATCAGCTCTTCGACCCGATCGAGAATCCGGCCCTTTCGTTGCGACTTCGGAATGGAGCGTATCAAGTTCCTGTTCACCCCGCTTGGCCCGCCGCCGAGGTGAAGCCGCCATCGGCTTCGCCTGCCTTGGCGCGGCGGACGGCGCCGATCCTACCGGCACATTCGCCGCGATCCAAGCCGTACTGCGCTTCACCAATTCGGCAGGCGAGCGGCGCCGGTCGATTTTCGCGTCGCGGTCGTCGAACGGAACGGTGTGGGGCGGGTGTTTTTACGGGCATTCTGATCCTCCGGGCCGGTCGCCTAGCATCGCGACGACCATATTCAATAAACATATTTACAAAAAAGTGGAACGCATTACAAATAGTGGCAGAGAACGGCAGAATCGCCGTCACGCGGGAAGAGAGATGTCTCATGAAGGATTTTCCCCCCCAGCGGGTTGAACGGGATCGCACCGTTCTGATCGGCGGTCCCACCATACCTTATCCCTTGGCTTGTCGGGAGCGCGCGCAATGACGGCCGCGCTGCTCGAAGACCTGCGGTCGCTGGACGATCAGGATCGCTTTCTCACCGCGATGCTCGACGGGCGCGCAAAGAAGCTGCTCAGCGGCGACTATATGCCGGCGAGTCCGCCCGAAATTCGCGGGCGTCTCGAGACAATGCTGCGCGAAAATGGCGTCGAAGCGGCCGAGGTCAGCGATTTTCGCCGGCTCGCGGGTGGCGCATCCAAGGAGCAGTTCCTCTTCACGCTTGCCATTGCCGGGGAGGCGCCCGAGAGGTTCGTCCTGCGGATGGATCCCACCGACGGCGTGCTCGAAACGAGCCGCGAGCGCGAGTTCGAAGTGCTCGCGGTCGCGCGCGATGTGGTGCCCGTGCCTGAGCCGCGCTGGCTCGATCCCGACGGCCGGTGGCTTGGGGCGCCCGCGATGATCACCTCTTTCGTCGAAGGGACGACCAAGCCGACAGCCGGCGGCGCCGGAATCTCGGGGCTCGGCACCGGTTTCACGCCCGACTGGCGGAAACGGCTCGCACCGCAGTTCATGACATTGCTCGCCGCTATCCATGGCGTCGATATTCGCGACGCGCGGCTTGCGCATTTTGAGGTTCCCGACGCCGATCCCTATCAGGCTGCGCGCTTTCGCGTGAATCTCTGGTCGCGGGTCTGGCGCGAGAGCGCGATGGCGCCGAGCCCGGTGTTCGCCGTCGTCGAGTCCTGGCTGCGCGAGAACATGCCGCGAACTGACGAGCTGGTTCTCGTCCATGGCGACTTCCGCACCGGAAACTATCTCTTCAACGAAGAGAGCGGCGAGATCACGGCGATGCTCGACTGGGAGCTCGCGCATATCGGCGACTATCATGAAGACCTCGCCTGGTCGCTCGTCGAGATTTTCGGCGCCCACGACGAAGAGGGCGCCTATCTCTGCTCGAACCTCATGCGCGAGGATGATTTCATCGCGCGCTACGAGGAAGCGACCGGCCGCACCGTCAACCGGAAGACCCTGCGTTACTACCGGATTCTCCTAGCCTGGAGCGTCGTCGCGATGGCGAGCAACGGGCTGACGGCGGCGTCCAACCATCACAATCACCAGGATATCCTCCTAACCTGGCTGTCGATGGTGACGCCGCCGTTACTCGATGAGCTGACGCGCCTAATGCTTGAGGAGATCGAGCCATGAGCCCCGACTTCGATCTTCGCCTCAAGAGCATGCGCCGCGCCATGACGACCGTCATCATGCCCGCGATCGAACCCGGCAATCAGCTCGCGCAGGAACAGGCCGCGATCCTTGTCGGGCAGCTCGACATGCTCGCCATGCAGTGGAACCGCGCAGAGCCCTATGCCCGGCTGTGCCGCGATGAATTGCTGCGGCTCGTCGCAGGGCTTCGCGTCGCGGGTGGCAGTGAGACGAAAGCCGCATGGGCCACGCTGCAGGCGGTCGCCTCCGATCCTCCTGCGCCCGCGGCAGCGGCGTTCAACAGCCTGTCGGCCGCGATGGAAAATCTGGTGCGCGCGGCGGACCGCGACGGCGACGCCGACTTCCGGCGGCAGCTCCACCGCGACGTCCTGCTATACGGGCACGCGCAGGCAGCGCGCGACCGCTCCTGGTTCGTCCAGTGCGGGTTCGACGTGAACGCGGCCGAGCTCAAGGGAATCGACGAGATTTTGGCCGCACATGCCGAGGGCCGGGTCGATGCTTGATGCCGCCGACGTCCGGGTCGACGCCAAACAGACCCCAAGCGATGCATGGATCGATGAAGTCCGCGCCCGCTTCCCGACTGAGCGTACGGTCGACGAGGCCCTGACCCGCAAGCTGCGCAACCGGAGCGGGCCCCCGTTTCGTCCGAGCTCGATCGAGGAGGTCGCGGTTCAGCTCAGGGCCTTTTTCGACGACCATGTTCCCGGCGCGGGGGTGAGCGATGTGGCGCCCCTCGGCGGCGGTGCCTCGAAGGAGCAATATCGCTTCGCACTCACCGAGCCCGGTCAGGACGCGATGACTTATGTGCTCCGCCGCGAGCCGCCGGAATCGGTCGTCGAGACGCACAGGCTTCGCGAATATGAGGTGATGAACGCGGTCCTCGGCGAAATCCCGGTTCCGCCGGCGCGCTGGGTCGATCCCGACGGCCGCTGGTTCGGACGACCGGCGCTTATCAGCGGCTTTGTGACCGGCATTACCAAACCTCCCGGTGCGACCGGAAATGTGACGGGCCTCGGCACCGGCTTTGCGCCCGAATGGCAGGAGCGTCTCGGCCCCCAGTTCATCGAACTGCTCGCGCGCATCCATATGTTCGATTGGCGCTCGGCCTCGCTCGATGCGTTCGACGTTCCCACGGCGGGATCGATCGACGGGGTGCTGGCGACGATCAACTGGTGGGACCGGGTATGGGAAGAAGACAGCATCGAGCCGCTTCCGGTCATTCGGCTCGCCGCGCAATGGCTTCGTGCCAATGCTCCCCCGATCGACCGGATCACGATCGTCCATCATGACTTTCGTCCCGGCAATTTTCTGTTCGATCCCGACACCGGGTCGGTCACCGCGGTGCTCGACTGGGAGCTCGCCCATCTTGGCGACTATCACGAGGATATCGCGTGGTCGCTGCAGGAGGGATATGGCTATCGCGACGAGCAGGGCCGCTTCATGGTCTGCGGACTCGTCGATCGCGAGACATTTCTGGAGCGGTATGAAGCGCTGACGGGCTTCCCCGTCGATCGCGACAAGATCGACTATTATATGATCATGAACACCTGGAAGTCGGCGATTATCGTGCTGGCGACCGGGATCCGATGCGTGGCGGGCGGCAAGAGCCATCAGGACATTCTCCTCTCCTGGCTCGCGGGCTTTGGCCATGTTTGCATCGACGCGCTGACCCGCCTTTTGCAGGAGAAGCTCGATGGCGCCTGATACCAGGCTTCGCCTCGCCGCGGTGAAGAAGGGGCTCGAAGATATCATCGCGCCACTCATTCCCGCCGACGCCGCTTTCGCGCAGGAGCAGCTCGGCCTGATCCTGCGCTCGATCGAGATCGTGCGCGACCAGATCCCGCACGAAGATGCCTTCCTCATTCATGACGCCCATGCCTTTGCGGCATTGGGGCGTGAGCTTCTGGAGCTGGCGGAGGGGCAGGGCGCCGTGCTGCAGCCGCTCCGCGAGGCCATCGACGATGTCGACGCGGCGGTGCCGCACGCGGCCGTGCCGCGCGCCAAGGTCGAAGGCTGCGCCCATGCGGTCCGTCAGCGAATAGAGGAGGCGGTCGACACTCTCGGGCAGGACCCTGCGATGCTCGCGAAGATCGGGCCCTCGGTGCTTCGCTTCACGCGGCGCCAGACCGAACTTGAGCGGCGCTGGGTCGTCGCGACCGGTTTCGACCCGGCGCCCGCGGATCTGCCCGCGCTGGACACCTTCCTTTACCAGTCCGCACCGGGGTGAGCGCATGAAAGTCCACATTGTCCACGCGCATAGCGAAAGCGATTCTTTCGTTGCCGCGATGAAGAACGTCATACAGTCCCAGTTCGAGGCCGACGGTCATGAGGTGAGCCTGTCGGACCTCTACGCCAAGGGGTTCAATCCCGTGGCATCGCCCGCTGATTTCGGCAGCCGGAGCGATCCAGACCGGCTGGTCTACGCGCTCGAACAGCGCCACAATTATACGGGCGGCACCTTGGCTCCCGATATCCTCGAGGAGGTCGAGCCGGTGCTCGCCGCCGATCTCATCGTCTTCACTTTCCCGATCTACTGGTTCGGCGCGCCGGCCATTTTGAAGGGCTGGTTCGATCGCGTCCTCCTGTCCGGCGTCTGCTATGGCGGCCGCCGCCTCTACGGGCGCGGCGGGTTGTCGGGAAAACGCAGCTTCGCAGCGATGAGTCTCGGCGGGCGCGAGAATATGTTCGGCGAGCGCGGCATCCACGGCGAGCTGGTGCGCGGCATGATGCGGCACCTCTTCCAGGGCACGCTCGGCTATGTCGGGACGACGGTGCTCGAGCCCTTTATCGGTTATAATGTGCCCTATATTGGCGGGGAGGCCCGTGCGGCGCTCCTCGACCAGCTGCGCGCCGAGGTCGCCGCGATCGACACGCGCGCGGCGCTCCCGGTGCCGCGTCTCGAAGACTTCGACGACCGACTTGTCCCGCTCGCGGTGGGCGCGGCATGAGGACCGGGACGCTCGACCTCGCGGTCGACGCGGGCGTCGCGACGATCACGATGATCCGCCCCGCGAAGGGCAATCCGATCGATGGCGGCTTTTCTCGCGACCTGTACGAGGCAGCGATCGCGCTCTCCGGACGGGACGACGTCAGGGCGATCCTGCTCCGCGCCGAAGGTCCGGCCTTCAGCTATGGCGGCGATATCGGGGCCTTTGCCCCGATGCTCGATGACCTGCCCGCGCTGATGCAGCGCTGGACCGGCGATTTCCATACTGGCCTCATCCGGCTTCAGCGGCTCGACGCTCCGATCGTCGCTGCCGTGCAAGGCGTCTGTGCGGGGGGCGGCGTCGCGATCGCGGCTGGCGCGGACTTTGTTATTGCCGGCGCCGATGCACGCCTTGTTGCCGCCTACACGGGGATCGGTCTCGCCTGCGACGGCGGCGCATCGCTCGCCTATGTGCGGCGCATGGGGTTAGCGCGCGCGACGCGCTTCCTGCTCCTCAACCAGTCGCTCACCAGCGCCGAGGCACTGGCCGCCGGGCTCGTCGACGAGGTGGTCGAGGCCGACCGGCTCGACGATCATGCCGCCGCGCTCGCGCGCAGGCTCGCCGAAGGTCCGACCCGCGCGTTCGGCGAAGTGCGCCGGCTCCTCCGGCAGGCGGGACAGGTCGCGGCCGAGGCGCAGTTCGAGGCCGAGGCGCAGGCGATGACGCGCGCCGCCATGGCTGCGGATGCGCGCGAAGGCATCCAGGCCTTTGCCGAGAAGCGCAAGCCGCACTTCCTCGGCCGATGAGCAGAAGGCAGATCCATGTTGCAGACTGAAATCAAGACGCCCGCATCGGCCGTGCGCGGCCGGCCCGATCGTGAGGCCATCGAACCGCGGCTTCTCGAAATGCTCGTCGACAAGCAGGAGCGCCGAAAGCTCGGCGCCTATCTGCCAAGAAGTGCCGACGATATCGCAAACGGCCTCGGCGCGCTTCTCGAGCAGGCCGGTATCGCGGCCGATGCTCATTCGGTGCGCCGCCTCGGCGGCGGCGCGTCGAAGGAGCAGTTCGTCTTTGACCTCGATGGGGCGCCCGCTCCCGAATTTGCCCGCTGCGTGCTCCGAATGGACCCGCGGGAGGGCATCATCGAAACCTGCCGCCGCCGCGAAGGCCAGGTGCTTCGCGCGGTGGCCGGATCGGTGCCGGTGCCGCCCGTGCTATGTGTCGATGGCGAGGGCCGCGCGATGGGGCAGCCGCTGATGGTGACCGGCTTTGTCGGGGGCGTGGTCAAACCGTCCGGCGGCAGTGCCGGGCCGTCGGGGCTCGGGGCGACGATGGGCGGACGCATCTCCGAAGCCCTGACCCCGCAGTTCATCGACTATCTCATCGCGACGCACGGCGTGGACGTCGATGTCGCCGGTCTCGAGGATTTTGCGCGCCCGCGTCCCGGCACGACCGATGCGGCGCTCTGGCAGGTCAATTACTGGACGAAGGTACGCGAGATCGAAGAGATCGATTCGCTGCCGCTGCTGACGCTCGCCGAGACATGGCTATACGATCATCTTCCCGTCTGCGCCGAGCCGGTGCTCCTCCACGGTGACTATCGCGTCGGCAATTTCCTGTTCGACGAGGCGAGCCTCCGCATTACCGCGATGCTCGACTGGGAACTCTCGCACATCGGCGACTTCCATGAGGATCTCGCCTACAGCTTCGAACCCCTGTTCGGATCACGCGGCGCCGACGGCGAGCTTCTCGTGGGATCGATGTTTCCCGCCAGCCGCCTCCTCGACGACTATCAGGCCAAGACCGGCCGGATCGTCGACCAGGCGACGCTTCATTGGTACAAGGTCCTGACGAGCTACAAGCTGATCGGGATGAACCATGCCTCGTCGATCCTCGCGGCGCGCGACGGCACCAATCATCAAAGCGCGCTGCTCGGATTTCTCGCGGCCTGCACCTCGGGCCTCAGCGATCATCTCTGCAACCTCCTCGAAGGAGAATTTGCATGACCCCCGATCCCGTCGTTCGTCTGCAGAGCGTCATCCATACGCTCGAACATGTGATCGTGCCCGCCGTCGACGCGACCAATCTGCTTGCGGTTGAGCAATGCGGCGTGACGCTCGCCCAGTTGCAGATGCTGCTCGCGCATCTTCCGCTGATCGAGGATTATCATCGCAGCTGCGCCGACGACATCGCCGAGACGGTACTTGCCTTGCCCGAGGCCGCTGGCGGCGCGCGGACCTTGGCATCCGCCGCAGGCCTTTCCGACATTGCCGGCGCCGATACGCGCAGCAGGGGCGACCGGCTTTTCTATCACGATGTGGGCAGGGCGGTCGACGCGTTGCTGCGCGCGGTCGCCGCCGATGGGGACGCGGGGTATCGGGCCGAGGTCGAAAAGAATATCTTCGCCTTCTCGCGCCGCCAGTCGCTCCGCTCGCGAGCCTGGTTTCGCGATTCCGGCTTCGACCCGGACCCTGCATCGCTGCCGCCGGTTACCGACCTTATCGCACCAAATTGAGGAACGCCGATCATGATCGTGAAGGACAATGCCGAATTCCAGTTTTCGGATAGCTCGCCCTACGACTGGTGCGAGACGAACTTCTTCCCTTTTGCGGTTCCCGAGGCGCGCATCGCGGGCAGCGTCTATATCCTCACCCGGCCGAAGCTCGGCGTCACCATGGCCGACATCCTCGTGCAGGACCGGATCGCGTCCGCCTGGGACGCCCAGGCCTATGTCGACAACCAGCAGCATCTGCCCTGTCCGGCGTCGCTCCTCGATTTCACGCTTCCCAACGGCCTCAGCGTCGAGGTGATCGAACCGCTTGAACATTACCGGATCCGCTACGAGGGCATCGACGACACACGTCTCGAGATGGAATTCAGGGCGCTGATGCAGCCCTTCGACATGAACGATCCCGAGATGGATCCGATGGCGGCGGGGCGCATCGGCGCCGGCTGGGGCGGCGCGGCCTTCTCGGGCCATTATGAAATCACGGGGCGGATAACGGGGAAGCTGCGCCTGCGCGGCACCGACTATCCGATCGACTATGTCGACACGCTCGACCGCAGCTGGGGTCCGCGCAAGGAGCGCGGCAATGGAAATGCGACCTGGATCCATGGCTCGTTCGGCGACGAACTCACGGTTCATGCCTTTCTCGGCCTCGACCCTGCCGCCCATTCGGGATTCGGACCGCTGATCAGCGGCTATGTCCTCGACCGGGGCGAGCTTGCCGGCCTCGTCTCGGCCGAGGGAGAGGTCGAGCGGAGCGGCATCCTGCCGATGTCGAACCTGCTCCGGGTCGAGGACAAGCTCGGCCGGACCTATGAACTGTCCGCGGCCGCGATCAACGGAAGCGTGTGGGCGCCATTCCCGTCGATGGTCTATTCGCAAAGCTTCATGCGATGGAACTGCCAAGGCCGTATCGGTTACGGCGTCCAGCAGGACGTCATCAGCAGGGCCTATCTGACCCGGCACCGCGACGCGCTCGCGTTGACCTGAGCCGAATTTTCGTCCCCGAAGCCGGGCTTCGAACCTGTTTTTCCAATATTCCCTGGCGCGCGGACCGTCGGGGTTCGCGGCTGCCTGTCCGCCCGCTTTTGCCTGCCCGCCGCGTGGCCGGGCCGACGCGCGCATGTACGCTGGAACGCTACGGAAGCCGTCGATTGACGCCGAGCCAAAACAAATAAATCGGTTGACAAGTTTCAAGTGGAATGTATTACATTACACATAAACGCCGACAGGCTGGGAATGAGGCGGGGCCGAAGCGATTCGCGAACCACTGCCCACCCAATGAACGGCCGAATAAAAGTGAAGCAGTTTACGACCTGCGGAACGGGTGAGAGGATTATCATGGGAAGCGCGCGATATTATCTCGCGGCGGTCGTGCAATTGTGCGCCGGCGCTGGTTTCCTTCTGGGCGGCGAAGCCGTCTGGATCGGTTTTTTGTCGCTTCCGCTGCTGTCGATCATCGACAGCCTTTTGCCCAATGATCTCGCGCCGCGCCGCATGACGCGCGGTCTTCTCGCCGACCTGCCCGTATGGCTCGCGACCTTTCTCGCCGTCGCCCTTTATCCGCTGGCCGCGATCTGGGTGGCCCGGACCCCCGATGCGACCGGGGTCCAATATCTTGGCGCGGTGCTTTCGCTTGGCTGGCTGTCGGTCGTGCCGCTCGTTCCCTCGAGCCACGAGCTTTATCATCAACGGGGACGTATCCGCCGCTTCGTCGGCCGCTATGCCCAGGTCTGCTACCTCGACTGTACACGCGAGATCGCGCATGTCGTCGGCCATCATATCAATGTCGCGACGCCCGATGACGGCGATACCGCCCCGCGCGGAACGACCCTCTATGCCTTTACGGCACGCGCCGTCTTCACCAGCACGCGCGAAGCGCTCCTGACCGAGTGCCAGGATCTCGAAAGCCGCGGCAAGGGCCGCTGGTCGCTGGGGCACCGCATCTACAAGGCGCTGTTCGCCCAGCTCGTCTTCCAGTCATTGCTCTTCGCGATCGGCGGCTGGCGCGCGAACCTCGTCGCACTCGCCGGCATGATCGTCGCGCGCTTCTGGATCGAATCCTTCAACTATTTCCAGCATTACGGCCTCGTGCGCGCCGAAGGAGGCGCGATCGCGCGGCGGCACGTCTGGAACCATTTCAAGCCGCTGTCGCGGATCATGGGCTTCGAGATCACCAATCACGCGGACCATCACACCAACAGCTTCGCGGCCTATCACGAGCTCGTGCCCGATCGGAACTGGATCCCGATGCCGAGTGTGTTTGTCTGCTTCTTCTCGGCGCTCATCCCGCCGCTTTGGCATCGCCTCGTCATCATGCCGGCGCTGAAGCGCTGGGACAATGAACTCGCCTCGCCCGCGGAGCGCGAACTCGCCCGCGAACAGAATCGCCGCGCTGGCTGGCCCGACTGGTTCGACGAGACTCCGGGCGGAAGCGCCGCCTTCGCACCGAGCTGACGTCGACAGAGTCCACGGGTCCGGGCGCTTGCGCGTCCCGCCCGACCGAATTTCCGAGTTGAAGACAAGACCGAAAACAAAAGGGGAGTGGGATCATGACCAATATGCGTGCAACGCTTGTCCGCCTTGTCGGCATAAGCCTGTCGAGTGTGTCGCCACTGGCGATCGCCGTGCCGGCCGCCATCGCGCAGGAGGCTGAACCGGCCGAGCCGGCGGCAGCGCCGCAGGAGAGCAACAACGGAAGCAACGACATCATCGTTACCGCCCAAAAGCGCTCGCAGTCGATCAACGACGTTCCGCTTTCGATTACCGCCGCAAGCGGCGACCAGCTCCGCACGGCCGGTATCACGAGCACCGCCGATCTTGCCAAGATCGTACCGGGCCTGACGGCGCAACCATCGCCGCTGAATACCCCGGTCTACACGCTGCGCGGCGTTGGCTATTTTGAATTCTCGCTGGCCGCGTCGCCGACCGTTGCGGTCTATACCGACGAAGTCGCGCTGCCCTTCAGCGCCATGACCAAGGCGGCGGCACTCGACGTCGAGCGGGTCGAAGTATTGAAGGGGCCGCAAGGCACATTGTTCGGGCAGAATACGACCGGCGGCGCGATCAACTATGTCGCGGCCAAGCCGACCGATACGTTCGAGGCGGGTACCGACATCAGCTTCGGCCGCTTCAACACGCTCGATACGCAGGCGTTTTTGAGCGGGCCGCTCACCGACAATCTGCGCGCGCGCCTCGCGGTTCGCACGATCCAGGGCGATGACTGGCAGAAAAATTACACGCGCGACGACAGCATCGGCGCGCGCAACGAGATGCAGGGTCGCCTGCTGCTCGACTGGACGCCGACCAGCAATCTGACGATCACCGTCAATCTCAACGGCTGGACCGACAAGTCCGACAGCCAAGCACCGCAGCTTATCGGCGCCAAACCCAACGTCCCCGCGAACACCGCGCTCGCCGATGCGATCAACAATTATCCGCTCGCACCGCGCAATGCCCGCGCGGCCGACTGGCGTCCCGGGACGAAGCTCGCGCACGACGATTATTTCATGCAGGGCGCGCTGCGCGGCGACCTTGAGCTCGGCGATATCACGCTCACCTCGATCACCGCCTATGAACGCTACAAGACGCGCTCGGCGCAAGACTTCGACGGCTCGGCGCTGGTCGCTGCGGACGTTTTCAGCTCGGGGCACATCAACACCTTCTCGCAGGAATTGCGGCTCAGCGGCAAGACCGACCGGCTGATCTGGATCGTCGGAGGAAATTATGAATCCGACCGCACCCTCGACAATAACACCTATCTTAACGAGGACAGCTCGACCTCGGTCGTTGCCGGCCTCAAGGGAACGGGCGTCGACAATTTCTCGCGCCAGAATATCGAGACCAAGGCGATCTTCGGCAATCTCGAATATGAGGTTGCCGACGGGCTGACCGCGCAGGTCGGCGCGCGCTACACCAAATCCGATCGCAGCTTCGCAGGCTGCGGGAAGGAGACCGATCCGGCGCGCGGGTTCGGGGACATTTTCGAATTCCTGCAGACGGTGATCACGCCGACGCTGCCGGTGATCCCGATCGGCCCCGGGCAATGCTATACCTTCGACAGCAACTTCCGTCCGATCATCACGCCCTTCGAGGCCGAGCTCAACGAGGACAATATCTCGTGGCGCGGCAGCCTGAGCTACAAGACCGGCAGCCACGGTCTCATCTACGCGACGGTGTCGAAGGGCTATAAGTCCGGGAGCTTCCCGACCGTTCCGGCGGGGAGCACCGACGAACTCCTCCCGGTCACGCAGGAATCGCTCGTCGCCTACGAACTGGGGTTCAAGCAGTCGCTCTTCGACCGCGCGCTCCAGCTCACCGGCGCCGCCTTCTATTACGACTATCGCAACAAGCAGATCCGCGGTCGCAAGATCAATCCGGTGTTCGGGCCGCTCGAGGCGCTGGTGCAAATCCCGAAGAGCCGGGTCTATGGCGCCGAACTGACGGCCTCGGCACGTCCTGTCGACGGTCTCGATCTCAGCATTTCGGCGACCTATCTCGACACGAAAATCCAGCGCTTCGAAGGCTTCAACACCATCGGCGTCCTGTCGGATTTCTCGGGTTTCAGCTTCCCCTTCTCGCCGAAATGGTCGGTGGTGGGCGACGCGGGCTATTCCTTCCCGCTCAGCGACCGCCTCGACGGAGCAGTCGGCGCGTCGTTCGTCCACAATAGCTCGACGACCGCGAGCATCGGCAATGTGCCGCAGCTCGCGATCGATGCCTACACGCTGGTCGATGCCCGCGTCGGGGTGCGGACGTCGGACGGCAAATGGTCCTTCGACCTGTGGGGCCGCAACATCTTCAACAAATATTACTGGACCAGCGCCAACGCCGGCACCGACACCTACATCCGCTTCACCGGGCGGCCGGCGACCTACGGTGCAACCCTTTCCTTCCGCTATTGAGGACTAGCCGATGATCACCGACGCCGACGTCACATTCCACCTGCCGCCCGAAGGGCAATGGGACTGGGCCGAGACGGGATATTTCAATTTCTACATTCCCGAGGCGAACATCTTCGGGTTCGTCTACATCGTCCATCGGGCAGGCGTCGGGGTCACCATCACCGATATCGAGATCGTCGACCGCGCGGGGCATCTCCAGGAGGACTCGCTCTACATCGACCTCGTCAATCACCAGCCGCTTGTCGCGCGCGCCGAAGATTTCACGGTCGAGAGTGGTCTTTCCTTCCGGGCGCCCTCGATCCGCGACTATGTCATCGACTATGACGCCGCCGGGGTCGAACTTCACCTCGACTGCAAGTCGATCATGGAGCCATACGACATCCACGATCCCGAGATGGATCCCATGGCCGACCCCGACGCCGTCTCGGCGGCCGCCAACTCGGGGTTCGGCGCGGCCTATACCGCGCATTTCGACATGAGCGTCGTGATGAAGGGTCATCTGGTCCTCGGCGGCCGCCGCTTCGCGATCGATTGTGTGTCGACCATGGATCACAGCTGGGGGCCGCGCTCCGAAAGCGGTTTCCATCCGATCCTCTGGGTGAACGCCCACTTCGACGCGAAGAATGCGGTCCATGCGATCTTCGCGGTCGACCGTGATGCGCCCTATGGACAGCAGCACAGCTTCAAACATGGCTATGCCGTTGTCGACGGCGAGGTTCGCGGGGCGACCGCAGGCTCTGTCCGGACGCATCGCCCGGGACTCTTCCCGGCCGCGATGGAGGTATCCATCACCGATCGCGACGGTACCGAGCATCTGCTCTCGGGTGCCGTCCTCGCGCACCATCGCTGGGTGCCCTATGGCAACAATGTCTCGGCGAACACGATGGCGCGGTGGCACCGTGCCGACGGCCGCAGCGGCATCGGAACCTATATGGAAGGCTTTCCCCTCAACAGTCTCCGCCCGCTCGCCTCACCGGCCCTCGAGGTCGGCCAAGCGATCTGACCTGCCGGAAGGCGGGTCGGGGGCGACGGGAGCGCGGTGCCGCGGGTCGGGGAAGGACCCAGCTGGCGCCGCGCGACCCGCCGATCCGGGAGTTGGCGCAGCGGTGCCCGGCCCGGCCCGGTTGCATTCCGCGCCGCGCGTCGGCCTTCAATCCGTTTCTGCATCGAGCGCGCGCACCCGCATCATCTCTGCGGCGGAGAATTGCCGCTGCCGGAGTGCGTCAAGCGCTTGGCGATAGGCGGGGCCGCCTGATCCGCCATAGGCGGACCGCAACTCCTTGACGGCGCTGCGATAGGCGGCAAGACGCTCGTCCCACTTTGCCCGCTGGCCATCCAGCGCTGTCAGCCGGTCGGCGGCGGCGGCGCCATACGCCGAGCGGCGCACTGCGGCGATCTCCGAGTTCGATGCGCCCGCCGCGCGCAGGGCTTCGACCCGCAGGTACAGCTCGGCCGGTGCGCTCGCTACCTTGCGCGCATCGCGGACCTCGGGCGGAAGCCCCGCATCGATCCCGACCAGCGCGCGCTGGCGCTCGGCGTTCGTCATCGCCGTGTCGCGAAATATCGCAAGCCGCCGCATGTCGATGTCGGCGAGCTTCATATCATCGCCGTAAAAGGCTTTTGCGAGCGCCGGCCCAAGCGTTGAGACCTGGATAGCGCGCATGTCGGCGACGCGCGCCACGATGTCCGCAGAGCTTGTTTCGCCCGAGGCGAGTGCTGCCCCCGCCGCCTTTCTGTAGGCCAGGTAGCGGTCGAGCACGGCGGCGATTTCCGCCACCGCCGTGTCGGACAGCCCGGTAGCGATCGCATGCAGAAGGATACGCCCGCGAAGAATATCGGCGCTTTCCTCGCCGGCGGCGCTCAAGAAATAGTCGAACAGGCGAAGCGCATTCCGGTCCGGCACGAAATGCCCCGCGCCGTCGACGGTAATGCTGCCGTCGACATTCGTCCCCGCGAGCGAAGCCGGCAGCGGCGCGCGCGACGCGGCCGGGATTTCGAGCGGAACGAGGGAAGGGGCGGCCGGACCTGTTTCTGCAAGCGTGACGATATGGCCCGCGTCCGCCGCGCCAACGCCCGGAAGCGCAAGATACCAGGCGGCGATGGCTGCGACGGTCAGAGCGCCGGCGCCGCCGATGGCAAGCGCACGGCCTCTCGGCAACGCGGTGCGGTCGGGCGCCGTCATAGTCCGGCGGTTTTCAGCCTGTTCGCATGGTTTCGGTAGAGCGTGCGCGGATCCACCTCGAGCACCGACGTCAGCCCGAAGAGATTGTTGACCTCGTCGAGATGGTTCATCCGGTAATTGTCGCGGATAACGGTGCCGAAATGGCTGGCGCAGGTCTCGACCAGCCCGTCGTTGGGCTCGTCGTAGAAGAGGCTGAGCGCCACCATGGCCGGATCGCCAGGGTCATACATGTTGGTGAAGGGAGAATTTCCCGACCAGCTGTAATTGCGGATCGGGCCCGCCGATGTCTGGGTGACCGCCTGTCCCTGGCCGCACAGCGTCGACGGCATGCCCGCCGGAAAGCTCGCATTGAAGGCCGCGATCCCCGCCGGCGAGAAATTCTTGAGCACCGCGGTGATGCTGATCGGATCGGGACTGCCGCCGAGCGAGCTCCAGACCATGCTCACAAAATTGCTGAAGGCGTTGCTGGCAGGCGTCGGAACGAGGTTGCCATTGATGTCGAAGGTGATGAGGTCCGAGCCCTTGTGCGGCGATCCCACCGTGGTGAGCGAGGCGACGAGGTCGGGTCGCACCGCGGCGACATAGCGGATGTCGAGACCGCCCTGGCTATGCCCGATCAGGTTGAATTTGAGGCTGGTGTTGCCCTTGATGGCCCGGATGTCATCGAGTTGGGCGATGAGCGACTCGCCGCGCACGACCGAGCTGTTGAACGGGCTGACCTGCGTCACATAGACTTCGGCGCCGGTCGATCGGAGATTCTCGGGGATGCCGTTCCAATAGGGGAGGACGCCGCCGAGTTCGTTGAACCCCGCGAGACCATGTTCGAGGACGATCGGATATTTGGTGCGCGTGAAGTCGCAATTGCTCCAGCAGATATCCCACGCCATCGCTGGCGTGGCGGAAAGCGCGGTCGCGACGATCGCCGCGGCTTTGAACAGCGTCTTGGTAAGCCTCTTCATAGTCCATCTCCCGATTGTTTTTCGTTGTGGATCGGTGGACGGGCCTGGCTGCGTGTCTCAGCGTCTCCCTTCGGACAGGATCGGCTCGAGCCAGCGCCAGAGATCTTCGACGACCTCGGCCCGGTTGGTCTCGTTGAGCATTTCGTGGCGCCCGCCCGCATAGAGGCGGCTCTCGATAGTCTTGCCCGCCGCCTCGTAGCGCTCGATCAGCGGCATCACGCCGCCGAGAACGCTGTGGAGCGGATCCATGTCGCCCGAGAAAATATAGATAGGAAGGTCATCCGGGATGGCGGCGAGCGAAGCGGCGTCGGCGAGGCGCGGCCCCGCGGCCGCGAGCGAGGCGAAGCTCGCGTCTGTCAGGCCGAAGCCGCAGAGCGGATCGGCGAGATAGAGGTTGACCTCGGCCTCGTCGCGGCTCAGCCAGTCGAACGGGGTGCGCGCGGGTTCGAACGGCGAATTCAGCGCCGCGATCAGCCCGGCGGGATCGCCGCCCGCCGGAATATGGTCGACCGCGACCGATCCCGAGAGGATGAGACCGTCGAGACGGTCGCCATGATCGATCGCCAGCGCCTGCGCGATCATCGAGCCCATCGAGTGGCCAAGAAGGATGACGGGGAGCGAAGGCGCCGCGGCGCGGGCCCAGTCGACGAGCGCGAGAAGGTCGGCCTCGACACCCGCGAACCCGCCTTCGCCATAGTCGCCGAGCGAGGCTGCCGCGCGCGCATCCTCGCCATGGCCGCGGTGGTCGATCGCCGCGACGTCGACGCCGCGGCGGATGATCGGGGCGAGCGGCGCCAGATAGCGCCCGGCATGTTCGCCCATTCCGTGTGCGACGACGAGTATCGCGCGCGGGCGCGCGCCGGCGGACCAGCGCCGCGCGAGCGGGGCATGACCACCGTGCGCGGGGAGGCGGAAAACCTCTTCCTCGATCGCCGCTTCGCTCACCGGAACCGCGCCGTCAGCTCGACCCCGAAGCGGCGCGGATAGGGCACGGTCGAGAATTTGGTGAGCGTCGAGGGATCGATCTGGATGCCCGTCGACTTGCGGTTGTCGGTGAGGTTCTTGGCATAAGCGGCGATCTCGAAGCGGCCCGATGGCTCGACGAAAGCGATGCGCGCGCCGACGTCCCAGAACGCCGGGACGCGGAAATCGGCGCTGTTTGTCGCCGAGAAATATTGCCGGGTCACATTGGTCGCATCGGCATGGAAGCTCAGCGAACCCTCGGCGCCGATCGGTATCCGATAGTCGGCGGCAAGATTGAGCGTGCGGTGCGGCGCCTCGATGAGCTCATTGCCCGCGAGATCGACGCCGTTGAGCAGCAGCTCCTTATATTCGCTGTCGAGAAGGCCGAGCCCTGCGGTGAAGCTCAGGCCCTCGGCGGGGCGTAGCGCGGCCTCGATCTCGATACCCTTGATCTCGGAGCGGCCGGCATTGACGAGCTGCTGGGCACCGATGCCGACGACATTGATGAACTGCTGGTTGCGGAACTTGTAGAGGAAGGCCGAGGCGTTGAAGGTCAGCATACGGTCGAACAGTTGCGACTTGAGGCCGACTTCCCAGCTGTCGAGCTTTTCGGGATTGGCGACGTTGAGGTCGGCGGGGTTGGTGAGCGCGCCGCCGTTGATCGCGCTGCTGCGATAGCCGCGCGCGAACTGGCCGTAGAGCATGATGTCGTCGCTGGGCTTCAGCCGGACGCCGATACGTCCGGTCGGCTCGCCGTCGCTATAGCTCTTGTCGGCCTGCACCGGAATGATCGGCGCGACTTGGAAGTTGGTGAGCCGGCCCTTGTCCCATGTGTAGCGGACACCGCCATAGACGGCGAGCGCCTGCGACAGGTCGAACGTGCCGTCGGCATAGACGGCGTAAGAGCGGCGCGCCTGCTCATAGCTCTGGGTGAGCACCGGGAAGACCGGCGGGCCGCCGAACAGCAGATAGGTCGTCTCGATGTCGATATCGTCGCGCTGATGGTAGAGGCCGACGATCGCGTTGAACGGGCCGTTGCCATTGGTCGAAAGGCGAAGATCCTGGCTATATTCTTCGGTCCTCGACCCGAAATCGATGTGAAGCAGCGGCGCGATCGTGCCGTCGCCATCGACGAGATTGAGGAAGCGGCCGCCGATGTAGGAGCTGATCGAGGTCAGCGTGACGCCGCCCATCTCCTTGTTCATCGTCAGGATCGCGCCGCGGCCGCGCACTTCGATCACCCCAGAGCGGTCGGTCGCGACCTGGTGGCGGCTGAGCGGCGTGCCGTCGAACGGATTGAGGCGGGGGTTGAGGCCGAAGGCATTGGTGCCGCCGGGGCCGAGGCCCTCGTTGATCGCGCCGATCGCGCGCGCGTCATTCTGGACCGCGAAGAGCCGCAGCGTCGCGTCGAACCCGCTGTCGTCCTTGTAGCCGAAGGTCAGGCGGCCCGCCTTGCGGTCGATGTTCGAGAGGTCGCGCCCCGCGGGGTTCACATTCTCGATATAGCCGTCCGAATGCGCGACATTGAAGGCGAAGCGCACCGAAAGCCTGTCCTCGATCAGCGGCGCTTCGCCGGCGCCCTTGATCTCGGCATAATTATATTCGCCATAGCCGACGCTGATCTCGCCTTCGTTGCGGAAGGTGGGTGCGCGCGAGATGAAGTTGATCGCGCCCGCGGTCGTATTCTTGCCGAACAACGTCCCCTGCGGTCCGCGCAGCACTTCGACGCGCTCGATGTCGAAGATCTGGGCGCCGCCGAGGAAGGAAGAGCCGACATAGACCTCGTCGTAGAAGACGCCGGTCGGCGAGATGGCGTTGAGGTTGAACTCGGGGGTCGAGATGCCGCGGATCGCGAATTTCGGCTGGCTCTCGTCGCCGAGCACCGAGACGCGAAGATTGGGGGTCTGGCGGGCAATCTCGGTGCCGCTGTCGATCCCTGCCGCCTCGAGCTGGGCGCTGCCGAGCGCGGTGACGGAGACCGGCACGTCCTGGAGGCGTTGTTCGCGCTTTTGCGCGGTGACGATGATCGTGCCGTCGTCGGCAGCAGCGGCGCCGTCGCTCTCGACTTGCGCCCATGCCGCGGCGGGGCAGAAGGCGGCACTCGCGCACAAGGCCATGAGCGCGCGGCGGCGCAGTTTCCGAAATTCCATCCTGTCCTCTCCCGAACTGCGGTCGCTGATGCGACTCGCCTGTGCAGCGTCACGCTGCGCCGGCTATATTATGCAGTTTCTGTAAGATTCCAAGTTGGAAGTTTCAAATTGGTAAATTGGTTTCCTGTCCAAAGGCTTCTTCGAGGAAAGCCAGACCCGCGGCTAGCTTGGCCTGATCCATATGGCCGACGCGTCCGGCGAGAAAATTCGTCGCCGAGTCGATCATCGTGCTTACGAACTCGCGGCCCGCAGAAGTCAGCCGCAGCATTTTCTCGCGCCCCGACCCCGGGCTCTCGATGATCTCGATCATTTCGTGCGGCGGGCTCGCCGTATCGCGAATGATCTTGGTGACATTGGGCGGGCTCATCTCGAACCAGGTGCCGAGCGTCGCCTCGATATCCTTGCGCGGCATCCAGCCATCGGCCCCCGCCTCGGAATGCAGGAGCCAGAGGAGGGCAGCCTGCTTGCGGCCGAGCTGGCCCTGGCCCATCGCCTGCTCCATCTCCATACCGAACCGGTAGTGGACGGGGTAGAAATAGCCGAGCACGCGCTCGGCAAAGGCGTCGGGACCGGCGCGTCGCGCCCGCTTCCCTCCAGTTTTAGTCTCTTGCATCGGCGCAATGTCCCCTTCACCCGCCACCTTGCACGATGCGACGGGGACGGCGCAAGCGGGGTGAGGGCGATCCTGCGTCTAGCCTCGCGGTTTGAGCATCGCGGCCATCGCCGCGGCGACCGCGGGGTCGCGGGCAAGCCGGACGACATGGGCTTCCTCGAGCGCGAGCTGCGCGGGAAGATCGTTGCCGCGCGCCGCCCGGGTCAGCAACTTGATCGCCGCATAGGCGCCGGCAGGCCCCGCGGCGAACGCACGCGCAGCGGTCTCGGCGGCCGCCGCGAGCGCGTCATCCTCGACCACATCGTCGACGAGCCCGAGCGACCTCGCCTCGTCGCCGGCGAGGAAACGCGCCGTCATCAGGAGAGCGCCTGCTTGCCGGGGGCCGAGCGCCTGCGTCAGGAACCAGCTGACACCCGCATCGGCGCTGAGGCCGAGCCGCGCATAGCCGGTCGAAAAGCGCGCGGACTTGCCCGCGACGACAAGGTCGGCCGCGAGAGCAAGCCCGAAGCCTGCCCCGATCGCATTGCCTTGCACCGCGGCCACAACCGGCTTGGAAAGGTGGTAGAGCCGCTCGAGCATCGCGTGGAAGCCGGTCGCCATCTCCTGCAGTTCGTCCGGGATACGGTCGAGCTTCCCGGCGAAATGTTTGAGGTCGGCTCCCGCGCAGAAATTGGCGCCCGAACCCGCGATCAGCACCGCGCGAACCGCCGGATCCTCGGCCTCGGCTACCGCGCCCATAAGGTCGGCGATGAGCCTCGGCGTCACCGCATTGCCGCTGGCCGGTCGGTCGAGAACGATCCGGAGCAGCCCCGCCTCATATTCGGTGACGACGCTTTCGCTTTCGGCCTTGCTGGTCATGACTGGCTTTCCTTCAGATAGGCGGCGCGCAGCGCGGTCTTGTACAATTTGCCATTGGGCTGGCGCGGCAGTTCGGCCGAGAGATCGACCGAACGGGGCACTTTGATCCGCGAGAGATGCGCGCGGCAATAGGCGATGATCTCTTCCTTAAAGTCTGCTTCGTCGGCGGGCCAGGCGGCGGGCTGGACCACCGCCTTCACTTCCTGCCCGAACTCTTCGTTGGGAATACCGAAGACCGCCGCATCGTCGACACCCGGATGCATGACGAGCAGCTGCTCGATCTCGGCGGGATAGACATTGACCCCGCCGGTGATGATCATGAAATCCTTGCGGTCGGCAAGATAGAGATAACCCTCCTCGTCGAGCGAGCCCATGTCGCCGAGCGTGACCCAGCCGCGCGCATTATAGGCGCGCGCGGTCTTGGCCGCGTCCTTGTGATATTCCATCGCCGGGCCATTGGCGAAGAAGATATGGCCGATCTCGCCGGGCGGGAGCGGCTGGCCCTCGCCATCGAGGATATGGAGATCGCCAAAGACCGACTTGCCGACCGATCCCGGGCGCGCGAGCGCTTCCGCGCTGTCGATCGAGGTATAGCCGACCGCCTCGGAGCCGGCATAGAACTCCCAGACGATCGGGCCCCACCAGTCGATCATCTGCCGCTTGAGCTCGGGCGGACAGGGCGCGGCAGCGTGGACCGCGACGCGGTGGGTCGACAGGTCGTAGCGCGCCTTGGTCTCATCGGGCAGCCGCGCCATGCGGTGGAGCATCGTCGGCACCCATTGGCTGTGGGTCACGCGATGACGCGCGATCGCGGCGAGCGCCGCCTCGGCTTCGAAGCCTTCCATGATGATATTGGTACCGCCGGCGCGGTGGACCGCCATCGAGTATTTGGTCGGCGAGCCATGATAGAGCGGGGCGGGGGTCAGATAGCGCGTCGCGGCGTCGAACCCGTAAAGCTGCGTCAGCAGCGAGGCGAGCGGGTTCGGCTCGTCGCGCGTCGCCCCGCCGCGCGGCTTGATCCCTTTCGGCCGCCCGGTCGTTCCCGAGGAATAGAGCATGTCGGCGCCGACCGCGTCGGCCGGTCCTATGGCCAGTTCGGTCTCGGCCTCGAGGAGGGGAAGCAACGGCTCGGCTGCGCCCGTCCCCGCGCCGGTCAGAAACCAGTGCTCGACCTGCGGCAACCCGGGTTTCAACTCGGCGATCAGCGCCTCATAGGCCGGCGAGGCGATGAAGACGCGCGATCCGCTGTCTTCGATCAGATAGGCGACTTCGCTCGCCGTCAGCCGGGTGCTCACCGGGGTGAAATAGAGACCCGCATACCAGGCGCCCCATGCGACCGGATGGTAAAGGATCTCATTGTCGATCATCATCGCGAGATGATCGCCCGGCCCATAGCCGAGCCGCCGGAGCAGGGCCGCGAGCCTGCGCGAAAGGCTGTCGAGCTCGCCATAGGTCATGGTCTCGCCGGTCGCCGCCATGATCGTCGCCGGCCGGTCGGGCGCCGTCTGCGCGATCACCTGCGGATTCATCGCCCCGCCTCCACCGGCGCGACCGCGTCGTTCGTTGCCATCATTTCGCTCTCCCAAAGCCCGTCGATTCTCCCATTATGCGCGACCCGACTAATTATGCAAATTTTGAACACTTGCGATATTGAACAATCTTGCATAGGAGACGGTCCAACAGCAAAAGACGGATCGGGGAGAAGATTTTGGCCAGCCATGCAGTCGATATGGCGCCGTGGAGCACGGCGCTCTCGCCCGAGCATCAGCAGATCTTCGACGAAGCCGACCGTTTTGCCCGCTCGGAACTGCGGCCGCTCGCAGCGCGGATGGACGATGACGAATGGTGGCCCGACGCGGTCTTTCGCTCGCTCGGCAAGCTCGGCTATTTCGGCATCAGCGTGCCTGCCGAACTCGGCGGGACGGGCGCCGACATTTTTACGACCGGCCTCGTTGCGCAGGCGTTTGCCCGCTCGAACCACGCCTTCGCGCTGGCCTGGGTCGTCCACGAGAATCTCTGCCTCGGCAACGTCTATGCCAATTCCAGTGACGAGCAGCGTGCGCGCTTCCTGCCGAAGCTGCTCAGCGGCGAATGGATCGGGGCGCTCGGCCTCACCGAGCCCGGCGCCGGGTCGGACGCGCTTGGCTCGATGCGCACGACCGCGCGGCGCGACGGCGACGATTATGTCCTGAACGGCGGCAAGATCTACATCACCAACGGTCCTGTCGCCGACGCTGTCCTC